>Ga0209792_1000062_pt1 | contig 195199 bp, 163 predicted proteins | sample EBPBio142005_DNA_FD_185860 | JGI IMG/M metagenome (GOLD analysis project Ga0209792, IMG submission 185860) | Wastewater treatment Type I Accumulibacter community from EBPR Bioreactor in Madison, WI, USA - Reactor 1_6/14/2005_ DNA (SPAdes)... | ecosystem: Engineered > Bioreactor > EBPR >...
GCTCATGGGGTTGGGGCATGAGCCGCAGTGTAGGGCGCTATAGGCTCACAGAATGAGCTCGCCAGAAAGAACAGGGGCGGCGGCGTCGCCAAGCCCGGCGGACGAGTGGGGTGGCTGCTCCATAATGCCGCAGAAGAAGCTCGCAGGCGTCCAAAAGCGTGATGAGCGTCAGACGCAGGCCAAACCGATCGTCGAGCGCTTCTTCGCCTGGGTCGATGAGCGCTTCGAAGCCCAGGGGTTGCTACCGAGCAACCCGCTGACCAAAGCACTCGCGTATGCCCGCGAGCGACGAGGCGGGCTGGAAGTCTATCTCTCCGATCCGGAGGTGCCGATCGACACCAACCACCTCGAACGCGCTCTGCGGGCGATTCCGATGGGGCGTCGCAATTGGCTGTTCTGCTGGACCGAGTTGGGGGCCAGGCACGTCGGCATCCTCCAGAGCCTGATCGTCACCTGTCGACTGCACGACATCAATCCCTACGACTACCTGGTCGATGTGCTCCAGCGTGTCGGCCAACATCCGGCCAATCGTGTCCCGGAACTCACGCCCCGGATGTGGAAGAAGCTCTTCGCTGCCACCCCGCTCCGCTCGCCACTGGCCAGCTTGGGCAAAATAGCGGCTGATGCCGTGTAGTTACCGGTTACGCTGCAACAGATCGAAGCCAAGTAGCGCGTTCGGCATCGAGCGGCCAAAAAAAACCGGCTCCTTGCGGTGCCGGTTTTTTCTCGATGGCGACCGGCGGTTCGACTGAACCCGTCGCCGCAACCGAACTCTACACGCCGCGACGCCGGCGGGCCAGCCCCAGGCCGAGCAGGCCAAGCGCCGCCAGGGACAGAGACGCAGGCTCGGGAACAGTGCCACCGAAGACATCGCGCTCGCGCGCGACGATGCCGTCATTCACCAGCGCGGAGGTGAAGAAGGCCTTGTCGCCCGCGGCCGTCCGCTTGAACGTGACGTCGAACTCGAAGGTGCGGTCCTTCGAGCGATCGTAGTCACCTGTGGCCAACGCACCCGAGCAGGTGCCGATATCGGCGGACACGCAAACGGTGTCGACGTCAATCTCCGGCATGCCGAAGCCAAGGTCGTCGACGGTGACCTTCGTGTATTTCGCGAAGCCGGCAGTGATGCCATCGGTCACATCTTTGATGATGTCTGCCACGCTCGTGCTGCTTGCGTACACGGTGCCTCCGAGCGGCGCGCCGTAGGACGAGTTCACGGAAGTGAACCCGCTGTTGTAGGCCAGCGCCACCAGCGAGATGTCGTCGGCAGCGAGCGCGGCCTGAGCAGCGGCAAGGCTACCCTTGGCCGTCGCGTCCGTGAACACGAACATGAAGCGGTTGGACCCGGTCCGCCAGGCGAGATCGCCGCCTGCCAGCGAAATGGCGGTATAGCCAGACTCGGGGAAGTCCCCGCCGCCGTCCGGAACGTTGAGGGTCACCGTGCCCACGTTCGTCACGAAGGTCGGGACGTCAGTAGTCAATCCGGTACCGATGACGGCGCGGCCGTTGGCCGGAAGACCGGGGGCGAGATAGGCACCCTCGGAGAACACTCCGACGCCCGCCGAAACGTCACCAAACTTGACTTTCAAGCCGGTGAACAGGCCCTCGGCCGCGAGCTTGGCCGCAGAGACTTGCGAGCCCATGCTTCCCGACGTGTCGATTAGGAAGTGGACGTCGACCAAGGCGTCCGTCGGACCGGTGGACTCAACGACCACCGTCTTGCGGACGGTGACGCTATCGCCCACGCCGAGCGTGGCGCCGAAGCTGGCCGGCGAGATGGTGTCGGCGAACACCGCCGTCGACGCCAGCGCCACTGTGGATACTGCCAGGAATTGGCCCAATCTCAGGACCGAAGTGAATGGACTGAACATAGTTGTTTTCTCCAATAGAGGGACGATGAGGACCGATGACTTTCCGCCAGCGATTGGGTCGAAGAACCGCAACGCAAAACGCACACATTAAGAAGCAATCCGCGTGCCAGCCAAGGCGCCTGATTCTTCTACCCATTGAATTTACTTAGAAATTTCCGGTGATACGGCTGCAGCTTGTTGTCCGACTTGAGGACGGGTCGGTGCTGTCGGGTCATGTATGTAAGAAATTTCGACATCGGTTGCGGTTCAATCGGCGTGCCAAGCCAGCCGTCCGCCAGGGCGCCCGCCTCGAAGGCGTCGAACTCCGCCGCCGCCTCGGCGCTGGGCGCCCGCGCAGACCGACGCAAGCGCCGCGGCCAACGCCTTGCGACCCGGAGGCTGGGTCAGTTCTCACATTCCAACATTTCGCCCGAGCAGTGATGGCAAGTGTATGAATGTGAGAACTGACCCTCCCCGCGCTCTTTGCTTTCTGGTTGAGTGTGATCACCCGATTTGATGTTCTGATGTTCAGGTACGGCGATGTCTTGTAGGGATGATCGTTCGCAATCGAACCCTGGGGCTCCGCCCCAGACCCCGCGCTCGCCGCGAGGCAGCCGCCGGGATGAACAAGTTGTTCCCGGCAACTGCTCGCCAGCATCGGGACCCTGCAAGGCGTCAAGAGGCTTTCGCGGCATAAACGGGCGATGAAGCCCGCCCATTTATTCCACGGTCCTCTTGACCCCTTTTCGGGTCAAAGAGCGACCCCTGCCGTCAGCGTTTTCGTTGAAGGTGCCACGTCAACGCCTGCCGACCGGAGCGTCCTTCTGGGGTTCCGGTTGCCTCTCGTCATTCCGTGACCGTCCGGAATCCGTACCGCTGACCGAAAGCCAGCCAGGCCCGTCGGGCGGAATGGCGAGCCGCTTCGGACCCCTCCACGCGCCCCAGGAGGTCCAGCAGCGCTTTGAGTGGCGCGTCCGTCTCGTTGCCGATGGCGTCAATGACCGCTCGTCGGTCGCGCAGGCGCTGGGCACGCTTGCGCTCTTTGTCCGTCATCGCGCGCTCGCCCTGAGGTGGGCGACCTCCTTTCGGGACGGTCACCAAGGGGTCGGTCATCTTCTCCTCCGGTTCGGGTGATGGTCACGACAGAACACAGCCGCTCGGCGGTCGTGCCTCCCAAGGTTCGCAGGCGTCGTTTCGCTCGGAGCTACTGCCCCGGGTCGTTGGGGGCGATTCACGAACCGCACCATCGAGTCGCCTGCCCGGCGAGTCCTCACCGGCCGGCCCCCACGCGACGCCGCGAGGGCGCCTCGGGGGACGCGAAGACCTCGAGGTAGAGCTTCTCGTCGAGCTGCGGCAACTCCCGCTGCGCCGCGGCGGCGAGCAGTTCGGCGGCGAGCGTGGTCAGGATGCGGTAGTTGCCGGCGGCGTGATCACACAGCGTGTGCGCGAGCGCCGGGGTCATCAGGCTGCTGTTGCCGGCGTGGCTCAGCAGATGGGTCAGGCAGGCCAGCAACTCGTCTCGCGAGGCATACTCGGTGGCGAGGCGGGTACGGATACGAGAACCGAGCGGGATCAAGTCCTCGCGGCGCAGCGTCTCGATCAGACGTGCATCGCCGGCCAGTACGACACACAGGGGCGGCTGCGAGTCGAAACGGGCACTGGCGAGCAGGCGCAACTCGCCGAGGACCGCCGGACTCATCTCCTGCGCCTCATCGACCAGTAACACCGCCCGGCGACGGGTCGTTTCCAGATGCGCGAACCAGACCTCACGCAGGGCCTTGAAGCCCCCCCAGCGGTTGTGCGGGCGCAAGGGCACGGCGAAGATGTCGCCCATTTCCCGATAGAAATCGGCCAGATTGCTCTGCGGATGGTTGATCGCACCGACGCTGACATCCGCCAGGCGCCCCAGACGGTCGGCCAGGAGGCGCAAGGCCACGCTCTTGCCGGTACCCGGATCGCCGTGAATCATCGCGAAGCCGCCTTCGCGGATCTGGGCGTGCTCGATTCGCCAGCAGAAGTTCTCGATCCGGGGCGGAACAAAGAGTGCTTCGATCGGCAATTCGGCGGCGAAGGGATTCCACTTCAGCCCGTAGAGGGCGAGGAGCCGCGGGTTCATGCCGGCTCCTGGTCGTCGGACGGCAGATACGCCGGCGGCAGGCCCGTGGCGGCGTAGTCGGCGAGCAGCTGGCGCAGCAGCGGCGCGATGCCGGTGGACGGTGGCACCAGCGCCGTCGTCGTGACCGGTGCGAGGCGCCGACGCTGCCCATCGGCGTTGGCCGACTTGTCGAGCGCCTTGAGCGGGCAAAGCACGGCGCCGGTGCGCACATCGACGAGGTCGACGTGCGTCAGATCCCAGCGGGCATAGCGCAGAGGCACCACCGGCAGGTGGCGATACGCGGCGGGGATCTCGAAGCGGGTCCCGGCCAGACTGATCGTGCCATCGGCACGCCGCTGGCGGCGCGCGACCTCAATCCGGAAAGCGGCCCGCAGTGTCGTCGTATCCGGGCAGTCCCGGTGGACACTGGGTCCGGCGAGATAGCGCGCCAAGGGGGTGGTGTCGATCTCGGAATGCACCGTGCGGTGGTACTCCTGTTCGACCCAGGCCTGGCTGGCCTGATTGAGCAGGTCGAGCGTCAGCACGTCCTCGCCTTCGAGCATCGCCATCAGACGCCCTTCGATGCGTCCCCAGAACGATTCCTGCTTGGCATTCTGATACGGCGAATACGGCAGGGTCGTCTGATGCACGACCCCCAGACGGGCGAGACCGCTGACGGTCTCTTCGGCGAGCATGGCGGCGCCGTTGTCAGTCATCAGGGCGCGTGGCAAGCCGCGCTTCATGAAGGCCTGCGACAGGCCATGCACGAGACTCTCGGCGGTCTCGTCGAGATACCACTGCAGATGGCAGACCAGCCGCGAGCGATCGTCGATGACGCCAAACAGCAGCGGCTTGACCCACAGGCCGGCGCGGGTGAGGACCTTGCGGGAGCAATGATGGAAGTCGAGATGCCAAAGGGCGCTGACGTAGTCGACTTCGTAGCTCCTGACTTCCAGCCGGTCGAGCCGGTCGCGGGCCAGCAGCGCGCCGGCGGTCGTCCGTTTGGGCGACGCCTGGCGAAACATCCCCTGCGTCTGGAGGTAACGACGGATCGTCGGATACGACGCCAGCGACGCGTCGGTCCCGGCCAGGGCGACCCGCAGATTGTCGAAGTGCAGTTGCACGGTCCAGCCCGGATGCTCGTGATACTGCGCCGTCAGGATCTGGATGACCACGGGGGAGAGGCTCTTGAAGCGACCGAGGTTGCTGCGCAGGCGATTGCGCAGACTGGCCACCGGATCGGTGGCCTTCCGGGCCGCGTAGTACCAGCGCTCGATGGTCGAGGCGCCAAAGCAGACGTCCAGTCCGGAGACCGGATGCCGCCAGGACTTGGTCGACAGGGCGAGGAGTGCCGGGGATAACTCGCCGGCGGCGGGCGGCGCCGCCAGCAAGGGGCCGACGATCGCAAAGCGCAGGCGCGCCCAGCGATCACGTTTGAGGGGATCGTGAGAAGAGGTCAAGAGGGGCTTCCAGAACGTCGGCACCGGCGGCACCAGGACGGGAAGGGAAGCCTACAAGCCCTGGCAGATGTCGCCTATCCCCATCCTCTGCGGGAAATCAGCGACCCCCACGCAACGCGCTCGGTCGGACCGTGATCGGCGTCAGAAAGACGAGGAGATGCCCCATGGCTTCTGCGGCGTCGCCGACAAAACATTCCAGCAGACGGGTCGGAAAGCGCTCCGTCACCGGCGGCATAAAGCGCGCGCCCGAGGCTTGCCAGAGCGTGCTCAGCGGGAACTGGTCTTTCCACCATTGCCGCCAACGTTCCAGGGTACGCAAGGGAATCGCCAGTGTCGCCGACAGCCTCGCCGCCCCGGGGTTCTGCCCGGCATGCCGGGCAGAACCGAGCACCACCAGCAGCGCCAGATAGACGCGCCGGCCCAGGAAACGTACCGACATCGAGGTCGTCCGACGACGACAATCGCTGCAGCAGAAGCTGAACCGCCGAGCAAAGTCGGCGTACCGTTCCGGCGGGCACCCCCGCGGCTTGCGTGGGTAGTCGGCACGGTGCAGAACACCGCCGCAGGCGCAGCCTCCCGCTCGCGTTTCGCCCGCCAACTCCGCGTCAACGCGCAGCAACCAGCTAAAAAAATGAGGATCCTGCAATAGGGCATGGCACACTGGCATGGTCTCTTGGAGCGCAAACCAGAGATTCCCCCAAAGGGCGCGTTTGTTCAAGCTCCCCGAGGGGGGTCGCCCCCGCAACATCACCCGGCTTGATCAGGCAGGCAGGGAAGTCCATCACGGACGTGGACCGTGCTCATCTGGTCTTCTCAACTTGACCTCACAGAATGATGATAACTCAGGCATGAATTATTGGTGCTTAGGTGCCGGGAATACCACTTGTAACGGTGAGACTCCCCCTGCGGAGAATATCGGTCCTAACAGTGCGGGCTTCTTCGCACAGACACAGCAGATGACCGGGCGAGTGATCATTGGCTCGGTAGCTGCGGTTCCGGTTCCGGAGCCGGCTTCTCTTGCGCTTGTTGGGTTCGGCTTGGCTGGATTGGGACTTACAAGACGAAGGAAGCAGCAGATCGCATAGCAGTCTGAGAAGTTGTTGCACGGACGGAACCCCGCTTCGGCGGGGTTTGCTTTTTTGCACCGAGCATCGGAGCGATCTGACGGGAGAAAGTCACGCCGTTGCCTGCTTCGGTTATGCGCGGCTTACCCCGTGCCTGTGTCAAACACGAACTGGAGACCGAGTGAGCAGCCCCAAAGCTAAGACAACGTAAGGCGTTAAGCAAAAATAACTTGAACATTTGTGGTGATTGGCCTATGGTTTCAGCATGGAGCAAGAGCTAGCCATAGAAGCCAAGTATCAAGCGCTGTGCGGCAGGCTGGATGAGGCCACGCTTCGCCTTTGGGCGGCGACGGAGGCACGAAGCCTGGGGCGTGGTGGCGTCACCTTGGTCGCCAAGGCGACTGGCCTGTCGCGCACGACGATTCATGCGGGTTTGAGTGAACTGAACGCACCAGTTTCGGCTGGGGAGCAAGGCGTGCAACTCCGAGCGCGAGCGGTAGGCGGGGGGCGAAAGAGGCTGATTGACAAGGATGCCAGCTTGCTGAGCGATGTCGACGCCTTGGTGGAGCCGACAACGCGTGGTGATCCGATGTCGCCGCTGCGCTGGACCTGCAAGAGCACCTATCGCCTGGCCGAAGAACTGAGGCGGCAGGGGCACACGGTCAGCCAGCGGAGCCTTTGTGATTTGCTGAGTTTGGCGGGCTTCAGTCTGCAATCGACGCGAAAGACGCGAGAGGGTGGGCAGCATGAGGACCGCGATGCCCAGTTCGGCCACATCGCCCGTACTGTTGCGGAGTATCAGGCGGCAGGCGATCCGGTGATTTCGGTGGACACCAAGAAGAAAGAGTTAATCGGCGACTTCAAGAATGGCGGCAAAGAGTGGCAACCCAAGGGAAAGCCAGAAGAAGTCCGGGTTCATGACTTCATTGACCGTGAACTCGGCAAGGTCGCGCCCTACGGAGTTTATGACTTGACCACCAATACGGGCTGGGTCAGTGTCGGCATCGACCACGATACCGCCGAATTTGCCGTCGAAAGCATCCGGCGCTGGTGGCGTGAAATGGGACAGGTGACCTACCCGAATGCTCGCCGTCTGCTGATCACCGCGGACGGCGGTGGCAGCAACGGTTATCGTGTGCGTCTATGGCGAAGGGAGTTGCAAAAGCTGGCGGATGAACTTCGCCTGACGGTTCAGGTTTGTCATCTCCCGCCTGGAACCAGCAAATGGAACAAGATCGAGCATCGCATGTTTTGCCACATCACCGCGAATTGGCGCGGACGACCGCTAGTCAGTCGACAGGTGGTGGTGAACCTGATCGGTAACACGACAACCGAGACAGGCTTGCGAATCCAGGCTGCGATCGATGAAAACGCCTATACGTCGGGAATCAAGGTGTCCGACGAAGAGCTTGCTTCACTTGCTATCGAGCGCGACGCGTTTCATGGCGAATGGAACTACCGGTTGATACCCCGGAAAAATGACGAATAACTCGTATTGTTCAAGTTATTTTTGCTTGCCGCCCAAGTGTCGTGCCTGGGCGGGAAAGGACCACGGCCTTACTTCGGTTTCTCGATGCGCGGGTGTGTCGCTCAGGCGGCAGAATCGCGCGAGTCGGCTGTTGTACGTGCTGCGGCGCCACTTGATCTGGATTCGGCGTGGCCGCCTGTCGTCCTTCGAATCGTCCCGCTTGCAGTGGCGAGATGCCTCGCCGTCGCCAGCCGCTTGACCGAACTCCCTAGCTGCGGTATACGCCGGTAGGTAGTGGGGTTGTTGGCTGTGCGGCGTGAACGATCTGCCTGGTTCGTTGGACCTGTGGGCGGGTCCGGACCGATTCAGAGAAAACCTTGAGGAGTTGCGATGGAACGTGAAGCGATGGAGTATGACGTAGTGGTTGTCGGCGCCGGGCCGGCGGGTCTGTGTGCGGCGATTCGTCTCAAGCAGATCAATCCCGACCTCGGGGTCATGGTGCTCGAGAAGGGTTCCGAGGTGGGGGCGCACATCCTTTCCGGGGCGTTGTTCGAGACCCGGGCGCTCGATGAGCTGCTTCCCGACTGGCAGGCGAGAGGAGCACCGGTGAACACGCCGGTCAGTGAGGACCAGGTCTTCCTCTATCGCAGCCAGAGCGCAGCGACCCGCTTGCCGGGTTTTGCCGTCCCCACGCCGATGCATAACACGGGCAACTTCGTGATCAGCCTGGGGACGCTTTGCCGTTGGCTGGCCGAGCAGGCTGAAGCCCTCGGTGTCGAGATCTTTCCGGGTTTTGCCGCCGCCGAGGTGCTCTACCACGAGGACGGCTCGGTCAAGGGTGTGGCGACCGGCGATCTCGGACGCGACAAGCAGGGCGAGGCGAAGGATAGTTTCCAGCCCGGAATCGAATTGCACGGCAAGTACACACTGTTTGCCGAAGGCGCACGCGGCCAGCTCGGCAAGGAGTTGATCGCCAGGTACGATCTCGCCGCCGGCGCGACGGCGCAGCATTACGGCATCGGTATCAAGGAACTGTGGCAGGTCGATCCGGCCAAGCACAAGCCGGGGCTCGTCGTTCACGGTGCCGGCTGGCCGCTCAGCGAGCACGGCGCCACCGGTGGTTCCTTCCTCTACCATATGGAAGACAATCAGGTCGTCGTCGGTCTGATCGCCGATCTCAACTACGCCAATCCCTATCTGTCGCCCTTCGAGGAGTTCCAGCGCTTCAAGTCGCAGGCCGAAATCCACAAATACCTGGAAGGCGGCAAGCGCCTGTGCTACGGCGCGCGGGCCATTACCAAGGGTGGGCTCAACAGCCTGCCGAAGCAGACGTTCCCCGGCGGTTTGCTGCTCGGTTGCGACGCCGGGACGCTCAATTTCGCCAAGATCAAGGGCATCCACACGGCGATGAAGTCCGGGATGCTCGCCGCCGAGACGGTCGGTGCGGCACTGCACGCAGGCGATTCGGGGCGTAGCGATCTGGTCGCCTACGCGCAGGCCTTCCGGGACTCCTGGCTCTATGCCGAGCTTCATCAGGCGCGCAATTTCGGGCCGGCGCTGCACAAGTTCGGGACCTTTCTCGGCGGTGCCTTCAACTGGATCCAGCAGAATCTGTTCGGCGGGCGGATGTTCTTCACGCTCAAGGACAGGACCAGCGACCACGAACAGCTTCAGCCCGCCGCGCGCTTCCAGCCGATCCAGTATCCCAAGCCGGACGGCGAAGTGACCTTCGATCGGCTGTCGTCGGTGTTCATGTCCAATACCGCACATGAGGAAGACCAGCCGGTCCACCTGCAACTGCTCGACAGCAGCAAGGCCATAGCGGTCAATTTCAAGGAATACGCATCGCCTGAACAACGTTACTGCCCGGCCGGGGTGTACGAAATAGTCGACGAAGCTAGCGGCCCGCGCCTGCAGATCAACGCCTCGAACTGCGTGCATTGCAAGACCTGCGATATCAAGGATCCGACGCAAAACATCCGTTGGGTGGCACCCGAGGGCGGCGGTGGGCCGAACTATCCCAACATGTGAGCGAGCTGGCGACCTGTCCAAGCGTCCCGGCGCGCGTGGAGCGCTTCGGGGCAGGCCAACGCGTGGAATTCTTCGTCAGCGGCCGGCCGGCGCGGCTGGCTGGTCTCTGGCGGCGTGTTGCGCGAGCGCCCAGTCGACGTGCTCGCGTACCAGCAGTGACGGGTCCTGCAGTCGTGAGCGCAGCGCCGCGATGATCGCCGGCGAACTGGCGGCGTTGCCGAGTGCGACGGCGATGTTGCGTAGCCAGCGCGCGTGCCCGATCCGGCGAATCGGGCTGCCGGCCAGCCGCTGGCCGAAGTCGTCTTCGCTCCACGCGAACAACTCCGCCAACGGCACGGCGTCGAGGCCGTTGCGAACGGCAAAATCGCGGTCGCCGAGGCGCGCAAAGCGGTTCCACGGACAGTACAACTGGCAGTCGTCGCACCCGTAGATGCGGTTGCCGACCAGCGGCCGCAGCGCGACGGGAATGGCGCCCGGCAATTCGATCGTCAGGTAGGAAATGCAGCGGCGGGCGTCCACCTCATACGGTGCCACGATCGCCGCGGTGGGGCAGGCCTCGAGGCAACGCCGGCAGTCGCCGCAGTGATCAGCGACCGCGGCGTCATGCGGTAGCGGCAGATTGGTGTAGATCTCGCCGAGGAAATGCCACGAACCGCCGCGTGTCAGCGACAGCGTGTGCTTGCCGCGCCAGGCGATCCCCGATCTGGAGGCAAATTCGGTTTCCAGGACCGGTGCCGAGTCGGAGAACACGCGGCAGGCAAAGGGCTCGCCGTGATCGAGCGCCGCGACTGCCTGCCGGATCCGATCGGCGAGTTTCTGGAGTCGCTGGCGAACCGTCTTGTGGTAGTCGCGGCCAAGCGCATAGCGGGAGACATAGGCCTGGTCGCCGTCGGCGAGCACCTGTCGGGCGTCGGCAGCGGCCGGCCAGTACGCCAGGCGGGCCGAAATGACCGACAGCGTACCCGGCACCAACCGCTCGGGTGCGCCCCGCAGCCCGGCGTGTTTGGCCATATAATGCATTTCGCCGTGACGGCCCAGCGCCAGCCAGCGCCGCAGCCACGGAGTCGCCGCCGTCACGTCGATGCCGGCAATGCCAATCGCGGCGAAGCCGAGTTCCTGTCCCCAATCCTTGATCCTTCTCGCCAATGCGGCGTAGGCGTAGTTTTCGGCGCGCTCGTCAGCCGGGCCGACGTCGCCACCTGTTTGGGAGTGACTTTCTTGCATAGCCCGGATCATAACCAGTCCTCACTCACCCTGCACCTGCCGGACGAAGCGGCGACCAGCGGACTGGGTCGCCACCTGGCCCCGGCGCTGGCGCCTGGCGTGGTCGTCTGGCTCGACGGCGACCTCGGCACGGGCAAGACCACCCTCGTTCGTTCGCTGTTGCGCGCATGCGGCCATGCCGGGCCGGTCAAAAGCCCTACCTACACATTGGTTGAAATTTATGTGATTTCGAGGATATACTGGTATCACTTTGATTTCTATCGTTTCAACTTTCCAGAAGAGTTCTTGGATGCAGGGCTTGGCGAGTACTTCCGTGACGATGCGATTTGCCTGGTCGAGTGGCCCGAAAAGGCTGCCGAATACGGGCCAGCGCCAGATCTCGTCGTTCGCTTCCAGTTTGCCGAGCCGGGGCGGACACTGGAGTTCGTCGCGTGTAGCGAGAAGGGGCAAGAATGTCTGAACATGCTGAAGAGCGGCTTGCCGGACGCCGCCGACTGATCAAGCTGGCCGGCGCTTCGCTGTTTCTCACGGTCACTCCGCTGTCGCAGGCGGCCACCAATCGCAACACGGGCATTCTCGCGGTACGCATCTGGCCGGCGGCAGACTATACGCGGGTGGCCATCGAACATACCGCACCGCTGAAGTACACACACTTCATCGTCAAGGACCCGGAACGTCTGGTGGTCGACCTCGAAGGTGTCGAATTCAACAATGTCCTCGATGGCCTCGGCAACAAGGTGGCCCCCAACGATCCAAACATCAAACTGCTGCGCGCCGGGCGTTACAAGCCGGGTGTCGTGCGCCTGGTGATGGAACTGAAGGGCGAGGCCAATCCCCAGGTTTTCGTCCTGCCGCCGGTTGGCGGTTACGGGCATCGCCTGGTGCTCGACGTCTATCCCTTGAACCCGCCCGATCCGCTGCTCTCGCTGCTTGACGGCAACGAGGCGCGACCCGCGCTGGTCGAGACCCGGCCCGCCATCAAGACCGAGAGCCGACCCGAGGTGGTGGTGGAAACGAAAGCCAGCCAGAAGCCCGAGCAGGTCGCCGAGCAGAAGCCGGCAGCCAAGCGACAGGGCCGGCCAGTCGTCGATCGCCTGGTCACCATCACCCTTGATCCGGGGCACGGCGGCGAGGATCCGGGAGCCATCGGCAGCGGCGGCAGCTATGAGAAGAACGTCACGCTGGCGGTGGCCAAGCGCCTGCGTGCCAAGATCGAGGCCGAGCCGAACATGCGCGCCGTGCTGACGCGCGATTCCGACTTCTTCGTTCCCCTGCACGCGCGTGTGCAGAAAGCCCGGCGAATCCAGTCCGACCTCTTCGTTTCGATCCATGCCGATGCCTTTGTCAGGCCCGATGCGAACGGGTCGTCGGTATTCGTCCTGTCGGAAAGCGGTGCCTCGAGTTCGGCCGCGCGCTATCTGGCGCAGAAGGAGAACGCCGCCGATCTGATCGGTGGCGTCAATATCGACGTCAAGGATCCGATCCTGGCCCGCACGTTGCTGGATCTCTCGCAAACGGCGACGATCAACGACAGCCTCAAGCTTGGCAAGGCGGTACTCGGCGAACTCGGCGGCATCAACCGCTTGCACAAGGCCAGTGTCGAGCAGGCCGGCTTTGCGGTGTTGAAAGCCCCCGACATCCCGTCGATCCTCGTCGAAACGGCCTTCATCTCGAATCCCGAGGAGGAGAAGCGCTTGAACGACGACGCCTACCAGGACAAGATGGCCGAAGCGATTTTCTCGGGAATCCGGAAATACCTGGCCAAGAACCCGCCGCTGGCCAAGTCGACACTGGCCAGACTCGATTAGCGCACCTGCTGACGGGCCACGAAAGCGAGGATTGGGCGGACCGCGACCGCGAGAAATAGAGGTTCCAAATCTCGGTCGGCGCTGCTAGAATACCGCTCCTGCATGCGCCTGAAGCATGGCCGTGCCGCTGTAGCTCAGTCGGTAGAGCAGCGCATTCGTAATGCGAAGGTCGACAGTTCGATTCCGTCCAGCGGCACCAGTAAATCAAGCACTTGGCCCCGGTCACAAGCCGGGGCTTTTTGTTGGGCCGCCGCCGGACCAGCAGCCGGTGGGAGGTTTTTGGGCTTGGCGCAGGCTGTTCTCCCTTCCGGTCGGCTCTTTCTTGGCGCTTGGGGAAGAATTTCTGCCGTGCCCGTGCCCGTGCCCGTGCCTGATCGCCGTCGGCGGAGATTTTCTCTTGTTGCCATCTCTCGGCGGCGCGTGAAGATAGACAGGTCGCTTCTCACCGATGGACGTCGGCGACTCTACTGTGGCCCTGCGCACCGCGCAAGCCGTTGCGCACGAACGCCCATCCTGCGCGAGGATGCGAATGTCGCCCAGGGCAGCGAGGCCTCTGTCTGGTCAGACATTCATGCAGTTCGAAGGCGAAGCTCCCCCCGGCAACCCGCGGTTCGGCAGCCACATCGAGACGCCGCTTGTCGAGATCGAGCCTTTCTGGGCGGGTCAGCGCTGGCGCGGCTCCCACCCCCGCGGCCCGGAGATCGGTCGGTCGAGCAGCACCTCGGCCATGGCGCGGTCCTCGTTCCCCTATGCCGCGACAAAGAGATGAACACAAGACAGGAAGCTCTCGTCGTTAGCGAGTCGTTACCGCTCGGTCAACAACCGCACCTGCACTCGCCCCTTGCCCAGATGCGCGGCCAGCAGTCTGTAGGTGTCCCGGTCGAATCGCCCCTGGCCCGACTGACCCAGAAGGATCTCCTGGACTCCGACCTCGCTGCGCGCGCTGCCCAGGTGCCGCCAGCCGTTGACGACGTGGACTTCCTCCACTCTCCGCAAATCGTCCCGCTCGACGACGCCGATCGCTCCGGGGTAGGGCCAGGCGGTGAGCTTCAGCTTCATCAGCGCCGACAACATGCGATCGCTGTGCACGCCGATGGCTTCCTTGCCCACACAGGCGCCCCGGCAATGCTTGACCTGATGGGAAAAGCAGGGGCGTCCGGGGCCGGCGGGTTTCTCCAGTCCGAGGATTATCGGGCACAGTCCATTTGCTGCAGCCACCTTGCGCAGGCTGTCGGTGGCTTCCCGCCGGTTGGCAAAGAGACCGAAAAGGTCGTTCGAGCGCACGAAATCGGCAGTCTGGCCGCTGACCAGTCTGAGCCGGCAATCGCCTGGCGCCACCTGCACCAACTGCCAGGTGCACAGGTCCGAAGAGCGGCGCAACCGATGATTGTGTATCGGCTGACATTCCTTGATCAGTCGCGATTCCAGCAGCAGGGCGCCCAGCTCACCGACCGTCTCCTGCCAGCGAAGGCGACGCACTTCCTGACTGAGGCGCATCTCCTTGTACTCACGCAGGTCGGACGCGAAGTGAGCGCGTACGCGCTGACGCAGGTTGACGCTTTTCCCCACGTACAGAAGTGCGTCGTTGTCGCCGTAGAACAGGTACACCCCGGGAGATTCGGGCAGATCGTCGAGTAGGGCAGAATCCAGGTGGGGCGGCAGGCTGGGGCGCTTGAGCTGCTGACGGATGGCTTCGGCCAGAGCCTCTTCGCCGCGTTCCCGTTTCAACACGCACCAGAACTGCCCAAGCAGGTGGGCAGCGGCCAAGGCGCCGGAGTGGACGCCCGTCGTCAAATCATGACGGACCATGAGACTCTCCAGGTGGTGCTTCTGGTGTTCCGGGAAGAGCTTGCGAGACAGACGAACAGTACACAACACGTCGGCCCGGAAGGACTTCCCGAGACGTTGGAATTCTCGCTTGACGAAGGCATAGTTGAAGCGGGCATGATGGGCAATGAACAGACGCCCGTGCAGGCGATCAGCCAGTTCTGCGGCGACCTGGGCGAAGGTCGGGGCGTCGGCCACCGTCGCGTCGCGGCTACCGTTGAGTTGCTGGATGAATTCAGGGATAGGCCGCTGTGGGTTGACCAGAGTGCTCCAGGTCGAGACCCGGTCACCCTCTGCTTCCAGCACGCCGATCTTTGTGATGCGGTCCCGTAACGGATTGGCCCCGGTGGTCTCCAGGCCGATGAAGGCGAGCCGCGCGGGAATCACAAGGTCAAGCCGGGTGAGCGGCAGATCGAACCGTTGAGCGATGTCCTTGCCATGATGGCCGACCGTCCGGACAAGAGGATCATAGGCGATCCAGCGAGTTGCGTAGCTCGCCTGCCTGCTCCTGAAACGAACGTCGCGTTGCCTCATCCATTTTCGCCAACTGCCGATAGACCATGCCGAGGCGCGGATTTCTCGAGAGTTTTTCGGTGTTGCGCGCAAAAAAGTCCCAGTAGAGCGAGTTGTAAGGGCAGGCTCGCTCGCCGGTGCGCAGCTTCTTGTCGTAATGACAGCCCTTGCAGTAGTCACTCATGCGATCGATGTAGGCGGCGCTGGATACGTACGGCTTGGTGGCCAGCAGCCCGCCGTCGGCGAACTGGCTCATGCCCAGGGTGTTGGGGAGTTCGACCCATTCGAAAGCGTCGACGTAGACGCCGAGATACCAGCGATGTACCCCAGCGGGGTCCAGTCCGGCCAGCAGCGCAAAGTTGCCGATCACCATCAGTCGCTGAATGTGGTGGGCGTAGGCCTGTTCGAGAGACTGGCCGATGGCGTGGGCGAGACAGCGCATCTTGGTCTGACCGTTCCAGAACCATCCCGGCAGCGCCCGCGTGTGGTCAAAGACGTTCTGCTCGACATACTCCGGCATGTGCGCCCAGTAGAAGCCGCGAACGTACTCGCGCCAGCCGATAATCTGCCGGATGAAGCCCTCGGCTGTTGCCAGGGATACGCATCCCGCGTGCCAGGCGGCTTCGGCCCTGGCGACGACCTCGCGCGGGTCGAGCATCTTGGTGTTCAGTGCAAATGACAAGAGCGAGTGAAACAATCGCCAGGCGCGATGGCTCATCGCGTCCTGAAAGAGACCGAAGTGCGGCAGCGCCTTCTCGATGAAGGCATCGAGTTGCTGCAAGGCGTCGGCGCGATTGAGCGGCCAGGCCAGTTGTCCCGCGTTGGCCTCGCCGAAGCTGTTGACGCCTGCGGAGACGATCGTCTGCCAGAGCGCTGAATGGTCGTGAGACGCCCGGAAGTCGGCGGGTTCGGACGGTAGCCCCGGCCAGGGCTTGCGGTTGTCGTGGTCGAAGTTCCATTGGCCGCCGACGGGTTGGCTGGCGCCATGGGTCAGCACTCGATGTTGCACCCGCATATGGCGGTAAAACTTCTCCATCACCCATTGCTTACGGCCCGAAAACAGCCGCGCCGCCTCGTCGCGCAGGGTGTAGAAGTGCTCGCTTTCCACCATGCGGCAGGGGATGGATCGGCTCCGCCCGTAGTCGGCCAGTTGCGCGTCGAGTCGCCATTCGTCAGGCGTCTGGTATTCAAGGGCTCGAACGTTGAAGCGAATCATCAGCGCATCGAGGTTATCCGGCAGCGCTTGCCGGTTGTCCGGATCATCGATCGTCAGGTAGTGCACTCTGTGTCCGGCCGCACGCAACTGACGCGCCAGATCGCGCATCGCGGCAAAGATGGCGATGATTTTCTGGGCGTGGTGCAGCACGTAGTCGGTTTCCTGGCGCATTTCCATCAAGACGTACAGAACGTCGTCGCGCTGTTGCTCGAACCAGGTGTGCCGTGGGTTGAGCTGGTCCCCGAGAATCAGCCGAAGGGTTGTGCCGGGACTCATGCGGTTTTCTGGCAAAGCCCGCGGCGCCGGCGTTGCGGCAAGCCGTGCTGCCGTTCCAGGCCGGGCCAGTCGCGCGTCAGAGGGAAAGGTCTGTCGCGCGGCCGCGACTGAGCAGGTCCGGTCGTCAGCATCGCGCGAACGACCGCAACACCTGTTCGGCGAGCGTCCGGCCGCTGCGCCAGGCACCCTCCACTTTGCCACCGTTGAGCCAGTCACCACAAAGCCCCAGACCAATCTCCGGGCGCCAGACGCAAGCCTCGGCGAGGGCCGGTTCGGTGTCGGCGTAACGCCAGCGGTGCGCATTCCATTCTTGAGGGGACGGACCGCCCAGTTGGCCAAAGGCGTACAGCAGCGCTGCGGCGACGCTCTCGGGATCGTCTTCCAGATGCGCCTCGCTCCATTCTGCGCGGGCATGCAGAAGCCAGGTTTCCTCGCCGCTGCGGCCCGGCTTGCTGTTGTTGCGGGCGATCCAGCGCAGAGGGCCGTGATTGACGAAGGCGGCATCGAAAGGCAGGTCCACCGGTGCGGCAAAGCGCAGGAGCAGCGCCCAACAGCCGCGCATCACGGCACTGCCGGCCAGTGCCGCCAACTCAGGGGCCAGCCGCTCCAGCAAGGGTACCGCCTGCGGCGCCGGGACGGCCAGCAGGACGGCAGCAAAGCGCGCCTCCAGCCAGCCCTGTTCGGCCGAGAAGACCTGCCAGCCCGGCGCCCGGTGCCTGAGCTGCTGGATGCGCGTTGTTGCTTGCACGGTCAGCGTGCTGGCCAGATAACGGGCAGGCGCCGTCATGGCCGGCGTGCCGACAAAACGCTCGACCGTCGATTCGCGTCCTGCCGGCGAGTCGCCATCAAACAGCCATAGCCTCGGCGTCCACAGGCCGGCCACCCCGGCCTTCTGCCAGCGTGCCACTTCTGCACGGAAATCGGGGTGGCGAGCGGTGAAATACTGGGCGCCGTGATCGCACTGCCAACCGTCGCCGCGACGGGTGTTCATGCGTCCGCCCGGGCCGCGACTCTTGTCGAAGAGACTGACGTCGAGGCCAGCCTGTTGCAGTGCCGTGGCGCAGGACAGGCCCGCGATGCCGGCACCGATCAGCGCCAGATGGGGAGTGGGATTCATGGTTTCCTTGTCAGTCATCGATCCGACGAGCGTGCGCGCAGATCGTTCTCGGCACAAGTCATTGCCAGCCTTGCAGCCAGTGCTTGCGGTCGGTCAGATGGCGCCAGGGCAGCGAGACCACTCGACGAGAGTACACCGCCTCCAGTTCGATGCTCTCGATTCGAGTCGCCGGGGGCTCCGGCTGAATCACCCCGGTAACGATGAAGTGCTTCTCCTTGTCGTGCGGGGTAGCCGCTGTCCACTTGCTGAGCAGCAGCTTCTGCGGGTTCAGGCGGCGAGTAGTCGGTAACCCGGAAGCCTTGACATCGATTCCGGATGGGGCGGATGATCTTTCAGTCTTGTTCATAAATGTCCTAGACAAAACATGCGTTGAGTAGTATTGTAAGGGCAAATGTACGGTACAGTTCGATAAATTGTCTATAACAATGGATATTTTCGAATCGATCAGTCTGCTGATGTCTGGGGCTGAACACGAATCCATTCCTGCAGAGCAGGCGAAACTGGAGGAGAGACGTCATGGAAAAAGTAGCTTTGGTCACCGGCGCGGCAGGCGGGCTGGGTCAGTCGGTAGCGGTCAGGCTGGTAGAGGCAGGCTGGCGATTGGTCGTAACCAGCCGGGAAGGCGAGCGACTGGCCAGCAGCTACGGCGACCGCCACCTTCAGGTGGTCGCTGACTGCTCCAGCGTGGCCGGGGCGCGCCACATTCTGGAGGTGGCCAAAGCGCACGAGATGCTGCCGACGGCCTTCGCGCACTGCGTCGGGAATATTCGCCTGGGCGCCTTGCATCGGCTGTCCGAGGCCGACTTTGCGGCCTGCCTCAACGCCAACCTGATCAGCGCCTTCCATACGCTGGCGGCTTTCATCGGCGCCGTGCGCGACGCGAAGTGTCCGGGATCGGCGGTGCTGGTCTCGTCGGCGGCCGCACGCATCGGCACGCCCAATCACGAGGCGGTCGCGGCAGCAAAAGCCGGCGTCGAAGGACTGGTACGCAGCGCGGCAGCGACCTATGCGGGTAATGGCATCCGGATCAACGCCGTCGCCCCCGGCATCATGGACACGCCGGCCGCGACGGCTATCCTGGGCAGCGCGATGGGCCGCGACGCGGCGGCTCGCCAATACCCCTTGCCGGGCATTGGCTCGCCGGACGAACTGGCGGAGCTGATGGTCTGGCTGCTTTCCGAGAAGGCGGCCCGGGTGACCGGCCAGGTGTGGTCGATGGACGCTGGCTTTTCCACGATCCGGCCACTGGTCAGGTAAGGCGGTATGGAGCACTCGCTGCCTGGTCCCATGCCGCACAGCGTTGCCTGGCTCGGTTACGGAGGACTGCTGCCGTTTATCGTCCTGGCGCCCGCGAGCCTCGTCGACCCACAGCACGCAAGGCTCTGGAACGCGGCCCTGCTTACCTACGCGGCGGTGATCCTGACCTTCGTCGGTGCCCTGCATTGGGGATTCGCGATGGCTTTGCGGGATCTTGGCGCGAGTCGGCGGACGCGCTGCTTCGTCTGGAGCGTCGTCCCGGCGCTTCTCGCCTGGTCGGCATTTCTGTTTTCGCCGATGCTGGCGAGTCTTCTTCTGGTGACCGGGTTTCTGGCCCATTACTGGCAGGATAGACTTCTGGTCGCCGCGAGCCATTTGCCGACCTGGTACCTGCCCTTGCGCTTCCGGCTGACCACCGTTGCCTGCCTTTGCCTGATGGCGGGTGCTTTCGCTGAGACCTCGTAATCGGTCAAGAACTGTCGAGCAAAGGAGTAACGATGAACGCCTTCAACAGACTTCCGGGATTCGTGCAGACGCCGGCTGGGCGGGAGCGTGACGTCCTGCGCCTCTTGCCCCGCGTGCTCGTTTTCGGCACGCTGCTCTTGGCCCTGCCGTCGCTCGGCGCGAGGATCTTTTTTGGGGAAGGGGATGCCGTGGTGGCTTCTTCTCTCCTCCAGATGGTCGATATTCTGGCGATCAGTATCCTGGTCCTGCACTGGACGGCAGTGTTGACCATAGCCATCGCTGCATTCATCGTCATGATCATGAAAGGGCCCGCTTATGTGGCGGACGCGTATCCCGTCGAGGATTCGGAGAGCCCGGATTCTTCGGACCGGCGTTAGCATTCTTCGTGCCGAAGGGTTGTTCGCCAAATGCTCCGGGCTACTGTGGCAGCGAATGGAAGCCGAGCCAAGATGGTCGACGATGAGCAAAGCAAGCGCGATGTGAATGCCTCGGCTGTTCCCGGCGGACGCGGGTCCCGGCTCGCTCGCTTGGGCACTCTCGCTGGTGGTGTTGCCGGGAGCATGTTGGCCGAAGGCGCCCGCCAGTTCGCCCAGGGGAAGCGACCACGAATCCGTGATCTGCTGCTGACCCCGGCCAACGCCCGCCGTGTTGCCGATCAGCTTGCGCAGTTGCGTGGTGCGGCGATGAAGTTTGGTCAATTGCTGTCCATGGATGCCGGCGACCTGTTACCGCCGCATTTTGGCGATGTCCTCGCCCGCTTGCGCGCGGACGCGAAAGCCATGCCAATGAGCCAGCTCGTCAATGTACTCGAGGCCAACTGGGGAAAGGGCTGGGACCGTCACTTCCGGCAGTTCTCCTTCACGCCGCTGGCGGCGGCATCGATCGGACAGGTGCATCTCGCGGAAACGAAGGACGGGCGGCGCCTGGCCATAAAAGTCCAGTACCCCGGCATTCGCCGGAGTATCGACAGCGACATCGACAATGTCGCCACCTTGCTGCGTTTTTCCGGCCTGCTGCCCAGCGGCCTGGATGTCGGGCCGTTGCTGCGCGAGGCGAAACGTCAGTTGCACGCCGAAGCGGATTACCTGGGCGAGGGAGTCTGGCTGCGCCGCTACGCCGGACTGCTTGCCGACGCGCCCGAGTTCATGCTTCCCGAGGTGTATGACGACATGACGACGGACAGCGTCCTGGCGATGTCCTGCATGGGTGGAGTGCCGGTCGAATCCTTGCTGGATGCCCCGCGAGCAGAGCGCGACCGTGTGGCCGGGCTGCTCTTCAGCCTCCTTTTTCGGGAGATCTTCGAATTTCGATTGATCCAGAGCGACCCCAATTTTGCCAACTTTCGCTACGACCGCGCCACCCGAAAACTGATTCTGCTCGACTTCGGCGCCACCCGACCCTACACGGCAGAGATCGTCGACGCCTATCGCCGGCTGATGGCGAGTGCCATCGTCGGAGAGCGGTCGGAAATGAGTGCGGCCGCCAGCGCCATCGGCTATTTTCGGGCGGACATCGGGGAACGGCAGCGGCAACTCGTCCTTGATGTCTTCCTGCACGCCTGCGAACCCTTGCGCCATGCCGGTGCCTACGATTTCGGCAATTCGGATCTGGCAGCGCGCATCCGCGATGCCAGTCTGGCTTTGAGCACCGAAAGGGATTCCTGGCATACGCCGCCGGCGGATGCGCTGTTCTTGCACCGCAAGGCCGCCGGTCTCTATCTGCTGGCGGCAAAGCTCAAGGCGAGGGTGGATGTTCGCGCCCTGTTCCTGCCTTACGCGTCCCGGCAGGCGCCGTCATGAGCCGGCGGTGAGATGCCTGCCGCCACCTGACCCGTCGTGCGCTCGACAAGTCGGCCTTCTGATTGCCGATCCACCGTTGGGGTCCTTCAGGCTCGATCTGCACGCCATCGATCGAGCAAGGGCTGCGGCGCGCTCGAAACCGCTCGCTGGCCGGAACTTGGGCCGGTAGACTCCTTGCCGCCGCTGAATTCCTTTGTCGAACGGCAGGAAGATCGACAAAGGACTGTGGACTTCAGACAAGAAAATGAGCCGACCCACGAGGTCCGGCTTTTTGCTTCAGGGGCGCGGAGGATGGGTCGGGAAGCGATCGGCGGGCGGCTCGCTGCCCGCGTCCGTCACTTCCACATCGCCCGCATCCGGGCGGCGAGGTCCAGCGCCTGCTGTTTCGCGTTCGGATTTGCCGGCGACGCTGCCGCCGGCGCCGGCCAGGCGACCTGCTCGAAACAGGGCAGCAACGCGTTGGGAATGAAGCGTGTGCGGTTGGCATAGAGATGGCGATCGCCGAAGCCGGGCTGGTGGGAAACGTAGAAGCGCTGCGGCACGATGAGGTCGAGGTGTTCCTTGGCGCGGGTCATGGCAACGTACAGCAGGCGTCGCTCTTCCTCGATTTCGGCTAGCGAGCCGGTCGCCATGTCGGAAGGAATGCAGCCGTCGACGACATTGAGGACGCTGACGGCGGTCCACTCCTGGCCTTTCGCCGAGTGGATCGTCGACAGGATCAGGTAGTCCTCGTCGAGCAGCGGCGGCCCCGCCTGGTCGCTGGTGGCCTCGGGCGGGTCAAGCGTCAATTCGGTGAGGAAACGTTCGGCGCTAGGATAGGTGACGGCGATGCGGGCGAGTTGTTCGACGTCGGCCTGGCGGACTTCGGCATCATCATGCAAGCGGTCCATTTGCGTCTGGTACCACGCACAGATCCGGTCGAAGGTCGCCGGCCAGGGTGTGGCCGCCGGTTCGCTGGCGGCGACTACCGCCGCGAACTCGAGCCAGCCGGCCGTGGCGCTTTCCGGGACTGGCTGTTCGGCAAGCAGCGTGCAGCCGGGGCTGGCGCTGGCGATATTGTCGAGCACCCGGCCGGCGGTCTTCGGGCCGATGCCGGCAACCAGTTGCATGGCGCGGAAACCGGCAAGGCGGTCGCGCGGGTTCTGCGCCCAGCGCAGGAGCGCCAGCACATCCTTGACGTGCGCCGCTTCGAGAAACTTGAGGCCGCCGAACTTGACGAAAGGAATGTTGCGCCGGGTCAATTCCAGTTCGAGCCGGACGCTGTGCTGGGCGGTCCGAAACAGTACGGCCTGTGCCTTCAGCCGGATACCGGATTCACGTCTGGCGAGCACCTGCTCGACGACGTGCAGCGCCTGATCGGCATCGTCGCGCACCGCAATCAGCCGCGGTTTGCCGGTGGACGCGCGGTCGCTCCACAGGTCCTTCGTGAAGCGCTCGCTGGCGAGGGCAATGACCTGGTTGGCCGCGGCGAGTATGTCCTGGGTCGAGCGGTAGTTGCGGTCGAGCGTCACGAGCTGCGCCGGCGGATCGAAATGCGCCGGAAAATCGAGAATGTTGCGCACGGTGGCGCCGCGAAAGGCGTAGATCGACTGCGCATCGTCGCCGACGACGGTGAGACCGCGGCCGTCGGGCTTCATCGCCAGCAGGATTGCCGCCTGCAGGCGGTTGGTGTCCTGGTATTCGTCGACCAGCACATGGCTGAAGCGTTCGCCGATTTCGCGACCGAGGGCAGGGTCGCTGACCATCTGCGCCCAGTAAAGCAGCAGGTCGTCGTAGTCGAGCACCCGCTGCGCCTGCTTGGTCTCGACGTATTCGAAAAACAGGCGTCTCAGATCGGCTTCCCATTCCGAACACCACGGAAAGGCCGACTGCAGTACCTCGCCGAGGCTGGCGCGGGTGTTGACGACGGCGGAGTAGATCGCCACGCAGGTCGCTTTCAGCGGAAAGCGTCTGCTCTTCGCCGACAAGCCGAGGCCGTGGCGAACGAGATTCATCAGGTCGCCCGAGTCCTGCCGGTCATGGATCGTGAACGCGGGGTCGAGCCCGATGCGGCCCGCGTACTCGCGCAGCAGGCGTGCGCCGATGCCATGGAAAGTGCCGGACCAGGCGAGTGCCGGTGTGCCGGCCGGCGTGCGATCGGCCGCCCGCCGGACGAGAATGCGTTCGACGCGCCGTGTCATCTCGCTGGCCGCGCGTCGCGAGAAGGTGAGGAGCAGGATCCGGCCGGGGTCGGCACCCTGGGCGACGAGATGGGCCACACGGTGCGCGAGGGTACTGGTCTTTCCCGATCCGGCGCCGGCGATGATCAGCAGCGCGCGCGAGTCCGGAGCCTCGCCGGAAGGATCGGCGGGTCGGCCGATGCCGAAAGTGGCAGCTGCGCGTTGCGCCGCGTTGAGTCGCGCGAGCGGATCGGCGACGGGGGGCGGAGTCAGGTCGGCTGGCAGCATCATGGCTTTGCCGGTCGCGCCCGCAGGAGCCGACTGGGTGGAGGGTGCTGCCGATGCGTCTGTCGGGCGTGTTCGACTGCCTGAACCATTCTGACCGAGATCTCCTCAACTACTGTGGGTATCGACAGTATAGCGTGGTGGCACGGGTTCTCAACGGATCGGGTATCCGGGAAACGGCAAGTGTGTGCTCGTCAGCACGGGTCGAGGTTCGCGAAGACCAGTCCATCGCCGGGAGAGAAGCCCAGGCCGCAGACATCAGGCAGCATCAGCCGGCCTGCCGCAATGGTAGGTGGTACTCCGGTGTCGCGACTGAGCCACGCGGACGTTGCCAGTCCGTGCTCCCGGCGATTGTCGAGGGCGGCCGCGAGATGCCCGGCGGCGATGACGCCGCAGGCGCTGTCGACGCTGCTGGTGACGATGCATTCCAGGCCCGCACTGGCCGCCCGCCGGGCGATGGCGATGGCGGGCAGCAGGCCGCCCGAGCGTGTCGGCTTGATCACCAGCCGGCGCACCGTGCGCGTGCGCAACAGTTGGTCGAGGTCGAGGCTGGCGGTGGACTCGTCGACGGCGATGGCGATCGGCGTGCTCGCCTGCAAGGCTTGCAACTGATCGAGTCGCGGCTCGGCCAGTGGCTCTTCGATCATGTCGATCGGCAGGTCAGCGCAAGAGCGCAGGAAGCGCTCGGCAGCGCCGGCGGTCCAGGCGCGGTTGGCGTCCAGTCGCAGTTCGACGCCAGCCGGTAGCAGGCCGGCGATCTGTCGCAGGCGGTCGATTTCGCGATCGACAGCGGCGACGCCGACCTTCAGCTTCAGCACGCAAAAACACTCGCCGCAGGCAGCCAGAACGGCGGCGTCGGTAACTTCGCCGAGACTGCCCAGCGCGGCATTGACCGGTACCGCGCGCCAGTCGGCCGCCGGCCCGGCTGCCTGCCGGGGGTCTTGGAGGTAAGCCGCAAGTGGCCGTCCGGCGTGCTGCGAGAGGAGGTCGAGGAGCGCCATTTCGATCGCGCAGCGGGCAGCCGGCGCATGCCGGCTGGCGGGGTTGTCCAGCGCGGCCAGAGCGTCGCTGGCCGGCCTGCCGATCAGCCGCCGCGCTTGCGCGCGCAGGGCAGACTCGGCTTCGGCAGGCGTCTCCGTGCCGCTCGCCGGCAGCGGCGCGCAATCGCCGTAGGCGCGGGCGCCGTCGTCGGTGTCGAGGCGCAGCAAGCAGCCCCGACGTTGCGTGAAGGCGCCGGTGGCCGTCAGCCAGCGTGCGCGCAGCGGCAGACAATAGCGATGCACTGCGGCAGCGGCGATCTTCATGGCGCTGGCCGCGCCGCGTTCGCGCCTTCGGCGCCGACCGGCGATGCGGCATCCGATCGGTCAGCCGGGCCCTGGCGGACTTGGCACCCGGTCAGGGGCGCCGCCGGTAGCGCGAGAATCGGGGTGCCCGCTTTTCGAGCCAGGCGTTGCGTCCTTCCTGGCCTTCTTCGGTCATGTAGAAGAGGCCGGTGGCGTTGCCGGCGAGTTCCTGAATACCAGCCAGGCCGTCGGTATCGGCGTTGAAACCGGCCTTGATCATGCGCAGCGCCATTGGTGAGAGTTGCAGCATCTCGCGGCACCAGCGTACCGTTTCTTCCTCGAGCTCGGCGAGGGGAACGACGGCATTCACCAGACCCATGGCGAGCGCCGCCGGGGCGTCGTACTGGCGGCAGAGCAGCCAGATTTCCTTGGCCCGCTTCATGCCGATGGTGCGCGCCATCAGGCCGGCACCGAGTCCGGCGTCGAAGCTGCCGACGCGCGGTCCGGTCTGCCCGAAGCGGGCGTTGTCGGCCGCAATCGTCAGGTCGCAGACCAGATGCAGCACATGCCCGCCGCCGATGGCATAGCCGGCGACCATCGCCACCACAGGCTTCGGGCAGCGGCGGATCTGCATCTGCAGATCGAGGACGTTCAGGTGCGGCATTCCCGACTGGTCGTGGTAGCCGCCATCGTCGCCACGCACCGTCTGATCGCCTCCCGAGCAGAACGCCTGGTCGCCGGCACCGGTCAGGATGATGACGCCGACTTCCGTATCGAACTGTGCTCGGTGCGTGGCATCGATCAGTTGTTGGATGGTTTCGGGCCGAAAGGCATTGCGTCGTTCGGGCCGATTGATGACAATGCGGGCGATGCCTGCGGCGGTGTCGTAGCAGATGTCGGAGTAGGTCGGGTCGGCAGGGCGTGGCTGCCAGTCGAGGGCGGGGCGGATCATGTCGGCGGTGTCATCAACGAGGGGTGAGGACGGCAGTATAGCGGCTGACGGTAGTCGGTCGACGGCGGCAAGTCGTCGGGCAAGCTGAGGGGTACCGGCGCCAACAACGACGAGGGGGGGATGACATGCAGCGCAGGATCCTGGCTGGTGACCGACTGATTGCGGCCTTTCTGGTCGGCTGTGTACTCTTCAACTACCCCGTGCTTTCCCTCTTCGACCGCAACAGCGAGGTCTTCGAGATCCCGCTCATCTATGCGTATGTTTTTGTCGCCTGGGCCTTTGTCATCGCCTTGATGGCGTGGGCCGTCGAGCGCCGCGTCAGGTAGTCGGCCCAGATGCTCGAAGCTCCGGTCGTCGTCGCCGCTGCGCTGTTCTACCTTGGGCTGCTGTTTGCCGTGGCCTGGTGGGGTGACCGGCGCGCCGACCAGGGCAAGTCGATCATCGCCAACCCGACCATCTACGCGCTGTCGATGGCCGTTTACTGCACCACCTGGACGTTCTACGGCAGCGTTGGCCGCGCCGCCGTTTCCGGGATCGGTTTCCTGCCGGTCTACCTCGGTCCCACGCTGGTGATGGCGCTCGGCTGGTTCGTGCTGCTGAAGATGATTCGCATCGTCAAGGCCAACCGCATCACGTCGATCGCCGACTTCATTTCCTCGCGCTACGGCAAGAGCCATCTCCTCGGTGGCCTGGTCACGATCATCGCCGTGGTCGGCATCATTCCCTATATCGCTTTGCAACTCAAGGCGATGTCCGGCACCGTCAGCCTGCTGCTCAGCTACCCGGAAATCGTCATGCCGAGCCGCAGCGCCACGATGTCGGTGGCGGCCGACATGAGCTTCTACATCGCCCTGATCCTGGCGGCTTTCACGATCGTTTTCGGAACCCGACATCTCGATGCCACCGAACGTCACGAAGGCATGGTGGCGGCGATCGCGCTGGAGTCCGGCGTCAAGCTGGTCGCTTTCCTTGCTGTCGGCGTCTTCGTCACCTATGGTCTCTACGACGGCTTCGGCGACATCTTCGAGCATCTCGCGACGCATCCGGAGTTGCGCCATCTGATGACGGCGATTCCGTCCGGCCAGGGCTACACGGGCTGGTTTTCGCTGATCCTGCTGTCGGGGCTGGCGGTTCTTTTCCTGCCGCGCCAGTTCCAGGTTGCTGTCGTCGAGAATGTCAACGAGGCGCATCTGAAACGCGCGGCATGGCTCTTTCCACTCTATCTGCTGCTGATCAACATCTTCGTCCTGCCGATTGCGCTCGGTGGTCTGCTGCATTTCTCCGGGCAGGGCGTCGATGCCGATACCTTCGTTCTCACGCTGCCGATGTCGCAACGGCACGAGGGACTGGCGCTGCTGGTCTTCATTGGCGGCCTGTCGGCGGGGACCGGCATGGTCATCGTCGAAACCATTGCCCTGTCGACGATGGTCTGCAACGACCTGGTGATGCCCCTCTTGCTGCGCCACAAACGCCAGTCGCTCGACGAGTCGAAGGACCTCTCGGGAGTGCTGCTCGGCATTCGACGCGGCGCTATCGTCGGCATTCTGCTGCTCGGCTACCTCTATTTCCGATTGGCAGGCGAGGCCTATGCGCTGGTCGCCATCGGTCTGATCAGCTTCTCGGCAGTCGCGCAGTTTGCGCCGGCGATGATCGGCGGCATGTATTGGCGCGGTGGTACGCGCGGCGGCGCGCTGGCCGGCCTGTCGGCGGGTTTCCTGATCTGGGGCTATACCTTGTTGTTGCCGTCGTTTGCCAAGTCGGGCTGGCTTCCTGCCGCCTTTCTGACGCAGGGGATATTCGGGATCGATCTGCTGCGGCCGCAGCAACTGTTCGGTCTGACCGGTCTGGACGAAATCTCGCACTGCCTGTTCTGGAGCCTGCTCGCGAATATCGGCGCTTACGTCGGCGTCTCGCTGCTGCGGCCACCGATGGTCGCCGAGGCGACGCAGGCGACGGTTTTCGTAGACGCCCTGAAGGATACCGGGAAGCTCGGTGCGGTTCTCTGGCGAGGCCGCGCAAAGGTCAGCGATCTGCAGGAACTGGTCGGACGCTTCCTCGGGCCGGCGCGTGCCCAGTCGGCCTTTGCTGCCTATGCGCGTCGGCAGGGTCGTGGCAAGCTCGTCACGCTCGAGGCGGATGCGCAACTGGTCCAGTTCGCCGAATCGCTGCTCGCCGGTGCCATCGGCAGCGCGTCGGCGCGCGTCATGGTCGCCTCGGTGGCCAAGGAGGAGCCGCTCAGTATCGACGAGGTCATGCACATCCTCGACGAGGCCTCGCAGCTACGCACTTATAGTCGCGAGCTTGAGCGCAAGTCGCGCGAACTGACTGCGGCGACGCTCGAGTTGCAGGAGGCCAACGAGCGTTTGCAGGAGCTCGATCGCGTCAAGGACGACATCATGTCGTCGGTGACGCACGAGTTGCGTACGCCGCTGACCTCGATCCGCGCTTTCTCGGAGTTGTTGCGCGACGATCCGAAGATGCATCTCGCCGACCGCGAACGGTTTCTCGGGTTGATCGTCAGCGAAGCCGAACGTTTGTCGCGCCTGATCAATCAGACGCTCGATCTGGCGAAGATCGAGTCGGGCAGAGCCGACTGGAACGGCTGCGAGCTCGACCTGAAGGAGGTTGTCGAACAGTCGCTTGCCGCGACCAGTCAGCTCTTCCGCGAGAAAGACGCGCACGTGGATCTCGATCTGCCCGATAATCTGCCGCTGATTCTGGCCGATCGGGATCGGCTGATCCAGGTGATGCTCAACCTGCTCTCGAACGCGGCGAAGTTCCTGGTGCAAGGCGCTGGCCGGGTCAGCGTCAAGCTGCGCGTGCTGGCGGATGCGCTCGAGGTCAGCGTAAGCGACAACGGGCCGGGGATTCGTCCCGAAGATCAGGAACTGATCTTCGAGAAGTTCCGCCAGGTCGGCGATACGATGACGGCCAAACCCGCCGGTACCGGTCTGGGCCTGCCGATTAGCCGCCGGATCGTCGAGCACTTCGGCGGCCGGCTGTGGGTGGAAAGTGTGCCGGGTGAGGGTGCGACGTTTCGCTTTACCCTGCCTTTCGCGGATGCGCAGGTGGAGGAGGCTGCGGTCGCGTAGTTGGTTAGCGTGGTTCAATGATGATCGGAGTGTTGATGAGCAAAAAAATACTGATTGCCGACGACGAGCAAAACATTGTCATCTCGATCGAGTTTCTGCTGCGCCGCGAGGGCTTCGAGGTGCTGGTGGCCGGTGATGGGGAGGAAGCGCTGGCCAGGGTGCGTGCCGAGAGACCCGATCTCGTCCTGCTCGACGTGATGATGCCGCGCATGAACGGCTTCGATGTCTGCCAGGCCCTGCGGGCCGACCCCGACCTGAGCGGCACGCGCATCCTGATGCTGACTGCCAAGGGGCGCGATACCGAGGTCAGCAAGGGTCTCGGGCTCGGGGCCGACGGTTACATGACCAAGCCCTTCTCGACCAAGGAACTGCTCGCCGAGGTGCGCAAACTGCTGGGGATGTAGGCGGTGAATCCCACGCGCAAGCTCGTACTGGCAGCCGTGGCGGTCTGCCTGTTCGTGCTTGTTCTGGTCGTTGCGACGGCGGGCTTGATGCTGGCCAGTGAGGCCGGCGAGAGCGGCGGCGGCCGAACGCCCGAAGAGCGGGTCGTGGTTCTCGTCGTCGTGGTCCTGGCTGGCGCTACGGTGGGCTGTTGGGCGTTGATCAGACTGCACGCACTTTACGTCGCCGCATCTCTGCGTATGGCCGAAGAGCTGGCGGCGACGGTTGCCTACAATGGGCTGCGCCTGCCCGAGCAGAGTGCCCCAGAACTGCGGGTGCTGGCTCAGGCGGCCAATCAACTGCTGTCCGTTCGCGACGCGCTCGAAGAGGATGTCGCCGAGCGGGTAAACGAAGCGCGCGCGTCGCTCGAGGAGGAGCGCAGCCGTCTGGCGGCGCTGATGGCCGAGCTGAGCCAGAGTGTCGTGGTCTGCAACCTCGACGGTCGCGTACTCTTGTACAACCAGCGGGCAAAGCAGGAACTCTCGGGTGGCGCTGACGGCAGCACTCTCGGGCTGGGACGTTCGATCTACACCGTTTTCGATCGGGCGCTGATCGAGCATGCGCTCGAGCGTCTGCAGCAGGCCGGTCGCGACCAGGCGGGAGGCGAGGAGAGCAGGAAGCTCGTCGGGTCGGCGCAGTTTGTCACCGCCACGCGTGCCGGGCGCTTGCTGCGCGCGCACATGTCGCCCGTACTCGGCGGCGATGGTCAGCATGGTGCACGCGTTGGCGGACTGTCGATTACCGGTTTCGTGCTGGTACTCGATGACGTGACGAGTACCAACGAACGGCACGGGCGACGCGATGCCCTGATCCAGTCATTGATCGAGGGCGGGCGCGGACCCCTGGGCAGTATCCGCGCGGCCGCCGAGATGCTGTCCGATTTCTCGGACATGCCGCCCCGGCAGCGGGACCGTTTCCTGAGCGTCATCCGCGACGAAGCGAAGGCGCTGTCGGTTCATCTCGAGAGCGCGGCGGCAGCCTTTTCGAATGACCTGCGCGAACGCTGGTTGCTCGAGGAGATCCACGGCGCCGAACTGCTCGACGTGGCGGTACGCCGCATCGGCGAGCGACGTGAAGGCGAGCGGCGCGCGCTCGCCGTCAAGACCGAGGACGTCGACGAAGACCTGTGGCTGCGCGTCGACAGCTTCGGCCTTTTGCAGGCCTTGCGCTACCTGGCTCTGCGCTTGCAGGATGAGTATGAGGTACGCGAGGTGCGTCTCTCGCTGGCGCGCAGTGGACAGCTGGCACAGCTCGATCTGTCGTGGCTCGGCACCTTCATGAACAACGAAACCGCGATGGGCTGGCTGCAGGATCCCATGACGACCGGCGGCGAAGCGTCGCCACTCAGCGTCGTCGACGTGATCGAGCGCTGCAATGGCGAGATCTGGTTTCAGCGCGTGCGCGTTTCGCATCGCGCGATCTTTCGCACGATGCTGCCGGCAGCCGAGGCACCGACAGATCTGCCGCGGGCTATTGTGGCTGCCGAGGAGGGCGACCGGCCCGAGTTCTACGACTTCGATATCTTCAGCTGGTCGGGGGCCAGCCATGAGCTCGACGATCGGCCGCTGACGGAGTTGTCGTACACGGTGTTCGATACCGAAACCACCGGCCTGCAACCGTCCCAGGGAGACGAGATCATCCAGATCGGCGCGACACGCATCGTCAATCGCCGCCTACTGCGCCACGAGTGCTTCGACCAGTTGATCGATCCGCGGCGGCCGCTGTCGCAGCAATCGATCGAGGTGCACGGCATCACGCGCGAGTTGCTCGTCGGGCAGCCGACCATCGATACCGTTCTGCCGCAGTTCCAGACTTTTTGCGCCGACACGGTTCTCGTCGGCCACAACGCGGCCTTCGACATGCGCTTCCTGCAGCTCAAGGAAAAGCAGACCGGGGTACGTTTCGACCAACCGGTGCTCGATACCTTGCTTCTGTCGGCGGTCCTGCATCCCAATCAGAACTCTCACCGCCTGGAGGCGATTGCCGAACGTCTCGGCGTCTCGGTATTTGGAAGGCATACCGCGCTCGGTGATGCGATGGTGACGGGCGAAGTGTTCCTGAAGATGCTGCCGCTGCTTGCCGAGATGGGCGTGACGACGCTGCGGCAGGCACGCGAGGCCAGCGAAAAGACCTACCATGCCCGGCTCAAATACTGAGGCGGCAACGCGGGTTGCCCCCTACTCGCCGTACGTCGCGCTGCGCCATCTGGTCCGCGGTCGGCCACTGACCGTCGGGCCGGCGGCGACCGTGCGCGAGACGCTGCTGCTGCTTGACCGGATGCGCGCCGATGCGGTCGTCGTCGTGGATGAGGGCAGCCGGATGCCATTGGGCATCATCACGCTGCAGGATGTGGTGCGCCGGATCGCGATCGAGACTTGCGATCTGCAGGCGCCGATTGCTGCGGTGATGACCGGGGGCCTGATTACCATTCCGGCCGACAGTACCGCACATCAGGCGAGCGTCGTCATGGTGCGGCGCAGCGTACGCCATCTGGTGCTCACCGAAGCCGACGGCAGCTATTTCGATCTGGTCTCTCAGACCGATCTCTATACCTTGCCCGGAGCGCAGAGCAGTGACCTGGTCCGCTCGATTCTGGCGGCGCGCGATCTGTCGACGCTGGTCGCGCTGGCTGGCGAGATCCGCGCCTTTATTGCCCGGCTGGTTGCCGAGCGGCTCAGCGCTGACGCGCTCTGCCATCGCCTCTCGTCGCTCAACGACCTGCTGACCCTGCAGGTCATCGAACTGGTTGCCGGCCAGTTCGAGTTGCCGTACGTGCAGTGGTGCTGGCTGGTCTTTGGCTCCGAGGGGCGACTCGAGCAGACGCTGGCCACCGATCAGGACAACGGCCTGATCTTTGTCGCCGAGTCCGATGCCGAGGCGGCCAGCCTTCGCCAAGCCTTCCTGCCGTTCGCCCGGGCGGTCAACGAGGCACTCGATGCCTGTGGCTTTCCGCTGTGCAAAGGCAACATCATGGCCAGCAATGCCCAGTGGTGTCTCTCCAGCGACGAGTGGCGAGTCGCGTTTTCAGGGTGGCTGGAAGCCCCGCACCCCGAGGCCTTGCTCAACTCGAGCATCTTCTTCGACCTGCGCGCCCTCTACGGACAGGAGTCGCTGGTCAACGATCTTCGTCACTGGCTCCTCGACCGTACGCCGTCCTACCCGATTTTCCTGCGCGCGATGGTCGAAAACACGCTGAACTGGGAGTCACCGCTGAACTGGTGGAAGGGATTCCGCTACGATGCCGACAAGGAGTTTCCGCACACCATTGACTTGAAGAAACACGGCTCGCGTCCCTTCGTCGACGCCGCGCGTATTCATGCGCTGGCTCGGCAGATTCCCGACACGAATACCGTCGAGCGCTTGCGCATCACCGGCGAGCAGACCGGCATGGCGCCGGACCAGATGGCGGCGCTGACTGATGCGTTCCAGCATATTCAGCGGGTCAGGCTTGAACAGCAGGTGAAGAGTGGCACCGGTACGGCCAGCAACCGTGTAGATCCCGACGACCTGCACGAACTCGATCGCCTGATCCTCAAGGAGTCCTTGAAACAGGTCGGGATTCTACAGCGGCGACTGGTCCGGGAGTACGCTCCGGCCTAGCCGCTGCTCCGCGCGACTGGCAGCGCCGGCCTTTCGGCCGGCGTGCGCAGCCGGAGCGGGAAGATGACCGGCAAGCGATCAGATGCCGGCACGCGTGCGGAAGCTTTCGGGAACCGCCGCCGTCTTGCGCGCTGCGTAGTCGAAGAAAACGATGCCCGTTTTTCCGCAGGCCACGTCGCGCTGAGTCGCCTTGTCGCGCATCCGCCAGACCAGATCGCAGCCTTTGCTGCGGAATTCGTCGGCGACCATGTCAACGACCATCACCTCGCCGTGGAACGCTTCCGACTGGTACTGGAGCGCTGCGTCGGCAACAACGATCCCGCGTCCCTCGACGTCCAGTTCGGTGTAGCCCAGCGACTTGAAGAAGCGCACGCGTGCCTCGGAAACCAGGGAAAGCAGCAGCGCGTTGTCGAGGTGGCCGCCGTAGTTGATGTGGCCAACGTAAAGCGCAATGTCGGTCGAGAATACGAAGTGGTCGGGCAGGTGTATCTGTACTCTTGCCATGGCTGCTTCCTTTGGCCGACGGACGCCGCGACAGCGTTCCGGCGAGCGTGCGGCGTTGACTAGGTCGCGAATTCTCTCACGCTTTCGGCAGCAGGCTGGCGAGCGCTGTCCTTACTGGCGCGCGGTCGGCGACATCAGCAGGATGTGCAGGAACCGGTCCACCCAACGGGCGAGTGTGACAAGCGCCTTGCGAGTACCGGCGGCAATGACGTCCCCGGCGGCGATGCTGCGTTGTTGACGTGCGCGCTCAACGATCATCATCATCTGTTCGCGGGTGAGGTCGGTTTTCATGCTGGTCTTCCTTTGTAGTGGTCTCGGTATCCGAGAATTCACGGGTACTGTATTTCCTTGGTGGCGGGCTGGCAAACGATCTAATATCAGCCAATGCGTGAGAAAATTTCAGCCATATGACCTACCGCCTGCCTCCGCTGAACTCCTTGCGTGCCTTCGAGGCCGCCGCTCGTCATCTGAGTTTCAAGGATGCCAGCGACGAGCTGTCGGTGACGCCAACCGCGATCAGTCACCAGATTCGCGGCCTCGAGGAGTACCTGGGGTTTTCCTTGTTCCACCGCTTGACACGGGCGCTCGAGCTGACGCGCGAAGGTCGCGCCATGCTGCCGAAGGTGCGCGAAGGCCTGGAGTGCTTTGCTGCTGCCATCGAATGCACCCGCCAGCAGCAAACGGGCGGGCGTCTGATCGTGACATCGCCGCCGGCTTTCCTGACGCGGTGGCTGATCCGCCACCTTGAGAAACTGACGGCCTTGCACCCGGAGGTGGAACTGCACCTGACGGCATCGCTGGAAACCATCGACGGGCGTGATGCGTCCGGCGTTTCCGGTCTTGAAGGAATCGACGTGCGTGACGACGAAACCGAAGTATTCATTCGCTTTGGTCGTGGTCAGTACGATGGTTGTCGCGTCGATCGCCTGTTCGCACCGGTCTACGTGGTGGTGTGCAGTCCCCGTCTGCTGTTCGGGATGCGGCCGCTGAATGTGCCGGCTGATCTGCGCCGTCACAATCTCCTTCATGACGAATCGATCATGGAGCTGATGGATCGTCCGAGTTGGGAGGAATGGCTGCAGGTTGCCGGCGTGACAGGTATAGACGCTGACGCCGGCACTCATTTCAGTGATCCCGGGCTCGTCCTCTCGGCGGCGATCGATGGTGTCGGTGTGGCGTTGGCGTCGAAGCCGCTGGTCGAAGCCGAGGTGGCGGCCGGTCGCCTGGTAGTGCCATTCGACATCATCATCCGGCGGACGCAGGCTTACTATCTGGTCGTGCCGGAAGCCGTTGCCGATCGTCCGGTGGTCAGCGCCTTTCGGCGATGGCTGCTTGGCGAGGCGGCGAAGGTGCGCGCCGACTAGGCAGCGTGCCGTTGGGGCGCTGCCGGACCGGCGACTGCGCCGATCTCTTGTCGGGTGCCTCGTGGCGACCGACGCGACGAAGGGCCAGGCGGCTTCGCTGGCCCCTCATGAACCTCATGCAAGCAGTGTCAGGAAGTCTTGTCTGCGGTCGGTGCGATCTCGGCAGTCGGCGACTCGCTTGCCGACTTGGCCGGTGGCTCGACCATCGGCTTGGCCTTGCTGCTGACCAGACTGTGCACCTCCGAGGCGAGCTGGACCACCCGCATCGACAACTGCTCGACATCACGCCTGGTTGCCAGAACCAGGAAATCGAGCGGCCGTACGACGCGTTCCTTGACCAACTCTTCACCACGCGCAATAGTCGCCGTGGCGCTGCTCTTCAGTTCGGCGGACTTCTCCTCGATTTGCCGACGCGCCTTGGGGCTGAAGGCCTTGCCTTCACGTACCAAGTCGCCAAAAGCCTGCGTACTGGTCCTCGTGGCCAGCGAGTAGGCGCCAAGACCGCACAGCCAGAGTTTGCGTACGGATTCGCGGCCGTTCGTCAGGAGTTGCTCATTGCTAACCCGGTCGACCAATGTTGTCAGTGTGTTGCTCATCTGTTTCTCCTTTATCCAACGGGATCCGAAAGTTTGCGTAGCTGCTTGACCAGCCAACACAGCCAGTCTAGCGACAAGCCCTAGAGCGCACACACTAAAGTGCTGGGTGCCTTCCTCTAATTGAGATCTGCCGTGATGATGTATCCTTGGCGGGCCTCAAGGGCGGGATCGTCTGCCATTGCCCGGTGACCGGGCGATTGTGTGGTCAGCGCGCCGTGCGTCGGTCGGCGCCATGCCGCCGGTGGCCGCGGCCAGGCCGATGGCGTCTGTACGGCAGGAGGCTTCGCCGGGAGGGGAGTCGCTGCTGCTGTCCGCCGGCCGGTCGGATGGCTGCGCAGGCGTTGTCGCCGCGCCAAACACAGGGGGATGCATGCACAAACTATCGTTGATTGATCTGGGCTTCTTCCTTGCCGAGTCGGAGGCCAGTCCGAAGCACGTCGGCGGACTCATGATCTGCAAGCGGCCGCCTGGGTCGCGAGCGGCTTTCGTCGGCGACCTGCACCGGGAGTTCCTGACGTTCACCGACGTCGAGCCACCGTTCAACCGCGTGATCCATTTTTCGCTGACGGGCATGCCCACCTGGCAGGAAGCCGAGTCGGTGGATCTCAGCCAGCATGTCTTCTACCACCGCCTGCGCAGAGGCAAGAACGGCAGGCGGGAACTGTACGAACTGGCGTCGCGTCTGCATCAACCGATGCTCGATCGCTCGCGCCCCCTGTGGGAATTGCATGTCATCGATGGCCTGAGTGAAGCGCGTTTCGCCTTGTACCTGAAGATGCACCACGCTTGCGCTGACGGTGTGACGATGATGCGGTGGGCAGCGGACTCGCTCTCCCGTGCCGCGTCGGATCTTGAAGTGAGGCCGCTCTGGTCGATCCGCCACCGTACCGGCGAGGGCAAGGAAAGGCGCTTGAAGGACAAGATGGCGCAGTCGCTGCTTGGCGAACTGGCGGGCGCCGGCAAGCTGGCGCTGGGCGTTGGCCGTCTGGCCGGGATGCTGCTGCTGGAAAGCGTCAAGCTCACCAAGAACGCAATTTCGCTACCTTTCGTGGCCGATGGCAACACCCCGCTGACCGGGCAGGTGACTGCCGGCCGCCAGTTCGCCACGGCTGGCGTGGCCATGGACAGGGTCAGCGGCATTCGCACGAGGACGCGGTCGACGCTGAATCATGTCGCGCTGACCTGCCTGGACGGTGCCCTGCACCGCTATCTGCGAGACGAAGGGGTCGACCTGAAGCGGCCAATCACGATTCAGATGCCGGTCAACCTGCGCAAGGAAGGCGAGGAGGGCGCCGGCAATAAAATCGGCTTCGTCCAGGTCGAGTTGTCGCCGCCAACCGACGATCCCTATGTTCGCCTGCGCAACATCGGCTTCTCGCTGCGCAATGTCCGCTCGATGATCGATAGCGTCGCGCCAGAGGCGATCGAGTCCTACACGGTGCTCACGTCCCTCGTCGGCCTGCTCACGGAAAAGCTGAACCTGAGCAACCGCCTGCCGCCGACCGGTAACACGCTGGTGTCGAATGTCCCGGGTCCGAGCGAGTACCTCTACGTCAAGGGAGCGCGGATCGACGAACTGCATCCGATCAGCACGCTGCCCCCCGGCAATCTGCTCAACATCACCTTGTTCAGCTATGCCGGGCAACTCTTCTTTGGCCTGATCGCCACGGACGAACTACCGAACCTCGATCGCTTGAGCGAGTACGTGAGCGAGGCCTTCACCGAGCTCGAACAATCGGTACTCGACGCCTTCAAGCCGTCTGCGTAAATCTGCGGTCGGTGCGGGGTCCGCGCGACGGCAGAGTGTGCCGTCGGGTATGGGATCGCTCGTCGACCTGGTCGGCGAACGCGAGTGTGCCCGCGATCGGCAACTGGCTGGCACCGCAAGGCGCGAAGCCTGGACGAAAAAAGACCGGGCATTGCACCCGGTCCAACGCTCGGTATCCATGTCGCTGCAGGGCTTGATTCCGCCCCTATTGGACTTTCGCTACATCATTAGCGCGATAGGCTGGGCGCTACTCCGAGCAGGACACCCGCGACGTGGTGTCGTTCGTTGGCTTCTTGAACTGGAGTGGAGTGAAACGACGACTTGAAGGCCTGCTGGCCGAGTGCAGCCATTTGCGACTCGTATTCCTCGAGGGAGATCGCGCTCCGGGCGCTCTGGCGCCGATGGAATTCGCTGCATGGGTTCTCGGTTCTCATGAAAAGTGGCCTTGTGATGACAGCCCCGGAAGGGACAGGCGAACGATACCGCTGGCCGTCAGGATGTTCCGTGCCTAATGTCACAGTGTCAATAAATCAGCGCTATCCGAGTAGTTTGAGCGTGGACCGGGAATGCTCTGCCAGCGGCCATGCGCCGCGCGGGCTTGCCGGTGGTGGCCCGTCGCGGCGCCCTTCGCCACACTTCGTCCCGATCCGTGACCGTGGCGTGTGGTCCCGGCAAGTGGCGGCGGCAAAAACTGTTAGCATGCGGCTACGCTGGGCTGACACGGAGCGCGCGCCTGTAGTGACCAGCGCTGGCGCCTTTTCCTCAAACTGAACGAGATGATCAACGATCTTCCTCTCGATAATCATCCAAGCACCCCGTTGGCCGAGAGACTGCGACCTCGAACGCTGGCCGAGGTGATCGGACAGACGCATCTGCTGGCGCCGGGGAAACCTCTGGCGACGGCGTTCCAGTCCGGACAACTGCACAGCATGATTCTCTGGGGACCCCCGGGTGTCGGCAAGACGACACTGGCGCGATTGATGGCTGATGCCTTCGACGCCGACTTCATGGCGCTCTCGGCGGTCTTTTCGGGCGTCAAGGACATTCGTGCCGCAGTGGCGCGTGCCGAAACGACACGCGCGCTCAGTGGTCGGCGGACCATTCTCTTCGTCGATGAAGTACATCGTTTCAACAAGGCTCAGCAGGACGCGTTTCTGCCGTATGTTGAAGGCGGGCTGCTGACCTTTGTCGGTGCGACAACCGAAAACCCGTCGTTCGAGGTCAACTCGGCGCTGCTCTCGCGGGCTTCGGTGTACGTTCTGCACCCGCTCTCGGCGACTGAATTGGGCCAGTTGTTCGAGCGCGCGTGCCGGCTCGCGCTTCCCGGTCTCGGCTTCGACGCTGACGCGCGTGCGCGTCTGATCGGTCAGGCTGATGGTGACGCTCGGCGTCTGCTCAACCTCGTCGAGCAGGTCGGTACGGCGGCCGCTACGGAGCGCGTGACGAGCGTTGACGGTGCGTTCGTCGACCAGACGCTGGCGCAGAGCCTGCGTCGTTTCGACAAGGGAGGTGACGCGTTCTATGACCAGATCTCGGCCCTCCACAAGTCCGTTCGTGGTTCGTCGCCGGACGCCGCGTTGTACTGGTTTTGCCGGATGCTCGATGGGGGTGCCGATCCCCGCTATCTGGCGCGGCGTCTCATCCGCATGGCCTGGGAAGATATCGGTCTGGCCGACCCGCGCGCGGCACGCATCGCCCTGGACGCCGCCGAGACGTTCGAGCGTCTCGGTTCGCCGGAAGGCGAACTGGCCCTTGCCGAAGCGGTGCTCTATCTGGCGATGGCGGCCAAGTCCAATGCGGCCTACCTCGCGTATAATGCCGCGCGCGCTTTCGTCAGTAGTGACGGTTCGCGCCCGGTGCCGGTCCGTCTGCGCAATGCGCCGACGCGCTTGATGAAGGACCTGGACTACGGCAGGAATTATCGCTACGCGCACGACGAAGCCGGCGCCTATGCCGCTGGTGAGAGCTATTTCCCCGAGGGCATGCCGGTGGTCGATTGGTATCGACCGGTCGAGCGTGGCCTCGAGATTCGGATCGGCGAGAAGCTGGCACAGCTGCGCGAACTCGATCGACGTGCAAGAGAGAAAAAGAGCTAGACCGATCACGATCGCGGCCACCCCGCCAGACCTGCCGGTGCTGCTTCGCGGCGGGCAGATCCGCGAGTCGGCCCGCCGCCGCCAACCCAAGGACTGAGCATGCTTGACATCCAATTGCTGCGCACCAACATCGACGCCGTCGCCGAGCGACTTGCCACGCGCGGCTTCGCCCTCGACAGGTCGACCTTCCTTAAACTCGAAAGCGAACGCAAGGCCTTGCAGACCCGCACCCAGGATCTGCAGGCCAGTCGCAACAGCCTCTCGAAGGAAATCGGCCTGCTCAAGGCGCGAGCGCAGGATGCCTCGGCAGGGATGGCGCAGGTCTCGGCCCTGAAGGACGAACTGGCAGCCAACGAAGTCCGCCTTGGCGAGCTGCTCCGCGAATTCGACGCCTTTCTGGCGGTGGTTCCCAATCTGCCGCAGGACAGCGTCCCGATCGGACGCTCCGAGGCGGACAACGTCGAGGTGAAGCGCTGGGGTGATCCGCGCCGCTTCGAGTTCACGGTCAGGGACCACGTCGACCTCGGCGAGGCGCTCGGGCAGCTTGACTTCGCCACGGCGGCCAAGATCGCCGGCACGCGCTTTTCACTGATGAAGGGGCAACTGGCCCGCCTGCATCGGGTGCTCGCCCAGTTCATGCTCGACACACATGTTGGGCAACACGGCTACACGGAGGTTTACGCGCCTTATCTGGTCAACGGAGCCAGCTTGTTGGGCACGGGCCAGCTGCCGAAGTTCGAGGAGGACCTCTTCAAGATTCTGCGCGCCGACGCTGAACCGCTGTACCTGATTCCGACGGCCGAAGTACCGGTCACCAACATTGTGCGCGGCGAGATCCTGCCCGCAGAAGCGCTGCCGCTCAAGCTCGTTTGCCACACGCCGTGCTTCCGTTCGGAAGCGGGATCCTACGGTCGCGATACGCGCGGCATGATCCGCCAGCACCAGTTCGACAAGGTCGAGCTGGTGCAGATCGTCGCTGCCGAGGATTCGATCGCTGCCCACGAGGAACTGACCGCCCACGCCGAACGAATCCTCGAGCTGCTCGATCTGCCTTACAGGCGGGTCGCGCTGAGTACCGGCGACATGGGTTTCTCGTCGGCGAAAACATACGATCTCGAGGTTTGGCTGCCCGCTCAGAACGCCTACCGCGAGATCTCGTCGTGCTCCAATTTCGAAGCGTTTCAGGCACGTCGCATGCAGGCTCGCTATCGCAACGAGCGCAACAAGACCGAGTTGGTGCATACACTCAATGGCTCCGGGCTGGCCGTCGGACGCACCTTGGTGGCGGTCATGGAAAACTTTCAGAATGCCGATGGCAGCATCTGTATTCCGCCCGTACTACGTTCCTACCTTGGTGGTCTGGAGACGATCGGCAAGCCTTGATGGATCGGACAGGGCGAGGAAGGAAGCGAAAAGTCTTGCCCGAGCGCATATCATCCGCGCAGGTTGTGCTACCATTGCGCGCCTGCGGAGAGGTGGCAGAGTGGCCGAATGTACCTGACTCGAAATCAGGCGTAGGTGTGAGCCTACCGAGGGTTCGAATCCCTCCCTCTCCGCCAGGACACCAGACCCAAATTGTCTGCACCAAAAACGAATACCCCGCTGAACGCCTTGTTTTGCGGGGTTTTTCGTGTAAACCTGTTGACCTCGCTTACTCCACAAATGTCATTTCTGCGCTCTTAACGGCCATTTCTCTCGAAACCTCCTGACTTCTCAAATTTGGTACGGTTTTTTCAAGCGGTTGTTTTGACGTGACTTTCCGAGGGGCCTGGACGGGTTTTGCGATGGCGTGTGCCCTGGTTTCGTGAGGTACGCCAACGCGAAATGAGGCTCATCTGGTGCGCCTTTGTAGTGCGATAATGACTGTCGCACAACAACAAAAAATCCTAAAATCATGCACATACCAGAGCTTGCCAGCCAATGACGACGCCTCCACCACACCCCGGCGTTCTGACCGAAGCGGACACCTGTCGCGAATATGTCACCCCTCGGCTGGTCGCAGCCGGCTGGTCGACCGAACCGCACGCCATTGGCGAACAGCGCAGTTTCACCGACGGACGGATCATTGTCACCGGCGGTCGGGTTCGCCGCGGAAAGCAGAGGCGTGCCGACTATATCCTGTACTACCGGCGTGACTATTTGCTCGCTATCGTCGAAGCGAAGGCCGTTGGCCTAGCCGTCGAAGCCGGCGTGCAACAGGCCCGCGAATCCGCCGAGATGCTCGGACTGAAGTTCGCTTACGCGACCAACGGTCAGCGCATCATCGAGATCGACTACCTCAGCGGCAGCGAGCGCGAGGTCGAGCGCTTCGCAACGCCCGCCGAACTGTGGCAACGTCTGAGGGCTGCCGCGCAGGTGCCAGAATCTGCTACCGCACATCTGCTTGAGCCGTTCAATCTCGTTTCCGGGAAGGTGCCACGCTACTATCAGCAGATCGCCATCCATCGGGTCATCGAAGCCATCCTACTCGGAGAGACACGCATCTTGGTCACTCTGGCCACGGGCACCGGCAAAACCTGTGTCGCTTTCCAAATTTGTTGGAAGCTGTGGAACAGTCGCTGGAACCGGACCGGCGAGTACCGTCGTCCGAAGATACTGTTTCTGGCCGACCGCAACATTCTCGTCGACGACCCGATGGCCAAAATGTTCGCGCCCTTCGGTGAGGCTCGCCACAAGATCTCTGGTGGCGACGTCAGCAAAAGCCGCGACCTGTACTTCGGCATCTATCAGGCCCTGTCCACCGCCAGCGAAGACATCTTTCGCCAGTACCGCCCCGATTTTTTCGATCTCATCATCGTTGATGAATGTCATCGCGGATCGAGTCGCGATGACAGCAGTTGGCGAGTCCTCCTCGACTACTTCGCGTCTGCCGTCCAGTTCGGCATGACGGCGACGCCTCTGCGAGACGAGGCGCGTGATACTTATCGGTATTTCGGCAACCCGGTTTACACCTACAGCCTGCGCCAGGGGATCGAGGACGGCTTCCTCGCGCCTTATCGTGTGCATCGTGTGATCACCAGCGTAGATGCCGCGGGCTGGCGTCCGTCAAAGAACGAACTCGACCGCTTTGGCCGCAAGGTGCCTGATGAGGAGTACCAGACGAAGGATTTCGAGCGTGTCGTGGCACTGCGCTCGCGCACGCGGGCGATTGCTCGGCACCTGACCGATTTCCTCAAGGGCACAGACCGTTTCGCAAAGACGATCGTATTCTGCGTCGACCAGGAACACGCGGCCGAGATGCGGCAAGAACTGCTGAACCTCAACAGCGACCTTGTCAGCCAGTACCCTGACTACGTCTGCCGGGTGACGGGCGACGAGGAGGCCATTGGCCTGACCCATCTCGCGCACTTTCAGGACGTAGACAGACCGACCCCGGTCCTCCTCACCACCTCCCAATTGTTGACCACCGGCGTCAATGCCGAGATGGTGAAATACGTCGCGCTGGCACGCGTCATCGGCTCTCACACGGAGTTCAAGCAGATCATCGGCCGTGGAACGCGCCTAAAGGTAGATTACGGCAAGGAATACTTCGTCATCATCGATTTTACCGGCACTGCCACCCGCCACTTCGCCGATCCTGATTTCGATGGCGAGCCGGCACGTATCGAGGAAGTCACCGTTGATGAGAGCGGCGAAACGTTCGACACCATCGTCGAAACGCCCCCGCACGTTAGGCAGCCCGAAGTGGAATACCGCGTCGAAACGAACGATGGCGAAGTCGGTAATGGCATCATCCTGACCGACCCGCCAGACGAGCCGCGCAAGTTCTATGTCGACGGCGGCGAAGTCGAGATCATCGGCCATCTCGTGTACGATCTCGACTCCGACGGCAAGAAGCTGCAGGTCGTACGCTACACCGAGTACTCCGGACGTACCGTCCGTTCGCTGTACCGTGAGCGCGCCGATTTGCAATCCGCGTGGGCCAATCCCGATACCCGTAGCGAAGTTCTCCGGGAACTGACCGAGCGTGGCATCAGCTTTGAGGAACTCGCGGTGAGCGCCGATCAGCCCGACGCCGATCCATTTGACCTGCTGTGCCATCTGGCCTGGAATACGCCGTTGCTGACCCGCCGCGAGCGGGCGAAACGCGCGCGCCAAACCACGCCGGACTTCTTCGGCCAATATAGCGAGACCGCCCGCGAAGTCCTTTCGCTGCTGATCGACAGGTACATCGATCGCGGCATCCTGCAATTCAACACCCTGTCCGAACTGATGAAGGTCACGCCCTTCGACCGCTTCGGCACCCCCTCCGAGATCGCCAGCCGCCACTTCGGCGGTATGCGCGGTCTCAGGGAAGCCGTGTCGGGATTGCAGGCAGCCCTTTACCAATGAAAAGCCCCGACTGAATGCCCCTGTCAACAGCCCCCAAAGCGAGAACACCCCGAAGAGTCAAGGCAGCGCTCACCACCCGCGAGAACTTGTCGTCGCTAATCGGCACTGCTCGCCAAATTCTGCGCAAGGACAAGGGTCTCAACGGCGATGTAGATCGTCTGCCCCTGCTCACGTGGGTGATGTTCCTCAAGTTCCTTGACGACCTCGAAACCGTTCACGAGGAAGAAGCAGACCTCGATGGCAAGCGCTACCAGCCGATCATTGAAGCGCCGTATCGCTGGCGCGACTGGGCGGCGAGGGAAGACGGCATCAATGGTGATGAGTTGCTGGCGTTCATCGGTCAGGAAGTCACCGTACGTGCCGATGGGAAAGTGGGCAAAGGGCTGTTCTCCTATTTGCGTGGTCTGGCAGGCCTGGGCGAGAAGGGTAGCCAGCGCGAGGTGGTGGCCAACGTCTTCAAGGGCGTGCAGAACCGGATGGTCAGCGGCTACCTGCTGCGTGACATCATCAACAAGATCAACGGCATCCATTTTCGCAGCAGCGAAGAGATTCACACCCTGTCGCATCTCTACGAATCGATGCTGCGCGAGATGCGCGACGCGGCCGGCGACTCGGGGGAGTTCTACACACCGCGCCCGGTCGTCCGTTTCATGGTCCAGGTTACTGACCCGAAGCTCGGGGAAACCGTGCTCGATCCGGCGTGTGGTACGGGCGGTTTTCTGGTCGGGGCCTACGACCATATCGCCGCACAGGTCACCACACCGGCTGAATGGCGCAAGCTGCAACGGGAAACCCTCTTTGGCCAGGAGGCCAAGCCGCTGCCCTACATGTTGGTGCAGATGAACCTGCTGTTGCACGGCCTGGAGGCGCCGCAGATCGCTTATGGCAACACGCTGGATCGCCGGATCAACGAGATCGGCCACGGCGAGCGCGTGGACGTGATTCTTACCAATCCGCCTTTCGGGGGTGAGGAAGAGGTCGGCATCAAGGCCAACTTCCCGCCCAACATGCAAACGGCCGAAACTACCCAGTTGTTCCTGCAGTACATCATGCGCAAGCTGCGCGTGGTCGGCGCACCGGTGCGGGGTGGCAAGCCTGCCGCACGCGGTGGCCGCGCTGCTGTGGTCGTGCCCAATGGCACCCTGTTTGGTGATGGCATCAGCGCTGTCATCAAGGAGGAAATGCTCAAGGAATTCCGCCTGCACACCATCGTGCGCCTGCCGCAAGGGGTGTTTGCACCTTACACCGATATTCCGGCCAACCTGCTGTTTTTCGAACGCGGCGGCCCCACTGACACCATCTGGTACTACGAAATGCCGCTTCCCGAAGGCCGCAAGAAGTACACGAAGACTACGCCACTGCAGTTTGATGAGTTTGCCTCGGCACTGGCTTGGTGGGACGCCCGCGAGGAGGGCCCGCAGGCCTGGAAGGTGGATTTCGCAGCCAAACGCCAGGCTGCCGTCGACGTTGCCACGCCAAACTGGCAACGGGCGGAAAGCGAACGCAATGCCGCCATTGCGCTCGGCAAACCCATTCGCGGAATCGAGCAAACCATCCAGGCGGCAGCAAATGGCGACAAAGCAGCACTGCAAGAACAACTGCGCGCCCTGAAAGCCGGGCAGCAGGCTCACGAACAGGCCGCCAAGGTAGCGCAAGCCGAAGGCGACGCGCTGTACTGGCCGATCTACAACCTCGACATCAAGAACCCCAATGCCAAGGCCGGCCTGGAGCATGCCGACCCGAAAAACCTGATCGCCTCGATGCGCAGCCACGAGACCGAGGTCATGCGCCTCCTGGGCGAGATCGAAGCCTTGGTAACCGAGGTTCAGGAATGACAACGGCGCCGCCGAATCACACCGACTACGCGGTCGTCCACGCGGACATCGTCGCCCTGCTGGAAACCGCCCGCCGTGCCGCAGCGCGCAGCGTCAATGCGGTGATGACGGCCACCTACTGGGAGGTCGGCCGACGCATCGTCGAGTTTGAACAGGGCGGGCAGGAACGGGCGGCTTACGGGCTGGCGCTGCTCAAGCGCCTGTCTGGCGATCTGTCCGCCCGCTTTGGCAGAGGCTTTTCTGAGCGAAACCTGGAGCAGATGCGGCTGTTCTACCTGTCTTGGTCGCCGGAGAAGATTTCGCAGACGGCCTGTGCGAAATTGGCCACCCCCCGGATTTCGCAGACGCTGTCTGCCAAATCTGCGGCACCGGGAAATCTCCAGACAGCGTCTGGGCCATCCCCGGACCTGCCCGTGCTGGCACAAGCCTTCCCTTTGCCCTGGTCCGCCTACGTCCGTCTGCTGTCGGTCAAGAACCCTCAGGCCCGCGCCTTCTACGAGACCGAAGCCCTACGCGGTGGCTGGAGCATCGCCCAGCTGAATCGCCAGATCGGCAGCCAGTTCTATGAGCGCACCGCCCTGTCGCACAACAAGGCAGCGATGCTGGAGAAGGGCGAAAAGGCCGAACCCGGCGATGCGATTACGCCTGAGCAGGCCATCAAGGATCCGTTCGTGCTGGAGTTCCTGAACCTCAAGGACGAGTACTCGGAATCCGACCTTGAGGAAGCTCTTATCCAGCACTTGGCCGAATTCCTGCTGGAGCTGGGCGACGGCTTCGCCTTCGTCGGCCGCCAGCAGCGACTGCGCATCGACGACACCTGGTTCCGCGTCGATCTGCTGTTCTTCCACCGCAGCCTGAAGTGCCTGCTGATCATCGACCTCAAGGTGGGCAAGTTCAGCTACGCCGATGCTGGCCAGATGCATCTGTACCTGAACTACGCCCGCGAGCACTGGATGAAGCCCGGCGAAAACCCGCCGGTGGGCCTGATCCTCTGCGCCGAGAAGGGCGCCGCCGAGGCCCACTACGCGCTGGAGGGCCTGCCCAACAAGGTGCTGGCTGCCGAGTACCGGACGGTGCTCCCGGATGAAAAGCTGTTGGCTGAGGAATTGGACAAGACTCGGCGGGAACTGCAGGCGCGGCGAATCATTCGGGGTGGTGACGCTGGGGACGAAGCATGAAAGCGTGGCCCATTATCCCGCTACGTTCGGTGCTCTATTCGCACATCGATGCTGTGGTGAGCGCACAACTTAATACCGTAAATTTGGCAGGCGTGTATGGGTTTGGTCGTGGACTGTTCAAACGCGGCCCGATCATGCCGCTGGACACTACTTACAAATCCTTCCACCGCTTGAATGCTGGCGACTTTGTAATCAGCTCGCCGAAGGCATGGGAAGGCGCTGTCGCACGCATTTCTGAAGAGTTTGACGGTTGGTTTCTGTCACCCGTCTTCCCAACATTTCGAGCGGATGCAGAAAAACTCGATACACGCTTCCTCGACTGGTACTGCAAGCGTGACGCTGTGTGGAGACAGCTACAGGGCAAAGCAAAAGGAATGGGCGCTCGACGCGAGTCCGTCAGCCCAGATCAGTTCCTCAGCATCGAGGTGCCTCTACCACCTCTCGCTGAACAGCAAGCCATCGTCGCCCGCCTCGACGCGCTGGCCGAGAAAACCCGTCAGGTCGAGGCGCATCAGGATGCCGTTGAGCACGATGCCGAGCATCTGCTGGCCCTGCGCTTCCGCGATGCCATCGCCAATGCGGCGACACGGACGATGGCGGAGGTGGCGCCGCTGGTGCGACGGGAACCGTCCATTGACCTCAATGGCAGCTATCCGGAGCTGGGCATCCGCTCCTTCGGCAAAGGTACTTTCCACAAACCGCCACTGTCTGGCAGTGAAGTTGGTACCAAGCGCCTGTATTGCATCGAACCGGGCGATCTGTTGTTCTCCAACGTGTTCGCCTGGGAAGGTGCGATTGCCATCGCCCAGCCCGAAGATGCTGGCCGCTTCGGCTCCCACCGCTTCATCACCTGTCAGGTCCACCCTGATCTGACGACTGTCGCGTTCTTGCGCTACTACTTTTTGACCGACGAGGGGATGCTGAAGATCGGGGAAGCGTCGCCTGGTGGGGCTGGCCGCAACCGTACGTTGGGGTTGGAAAAGCTGATGGCTATCGAAGTGCCCCTGCCGACGCTGACCACGCAGCAAGCCTTCGACCGACTGCAGGCCGAGGTCGCCGGCCTCAAGGCCAAACACGCCGCCATCCGCAGAGCCAGCACCGCGCTGCTGCCTGCGACGCTGGAGCGGGTGTTTGCCGGAGGCGATTGATGCAGTTCATCCGCCAGGGCCCCGATATTCCGGAGCGTCTGCTCCAAATGCACGAGGACGGGTGCGTGGTGTTGTTCTGCGGTGCCGGGATTTCCTTCCCCGCTGGGCTGCCGGGCTTTGCCGGTCTGGTGGAAAGCCTGTACCAAGCCCTTGCGGTTACGCCCAGCGCCGTGCAGCAGTCCGCGATCAAGGTCGGGCAGTTCGACACCGCCATCGGTCTGCTGGAAGCCGACGTGGTCGGTGGTCGCGAAACCGTGCGCCCGGCGATGGCGGCGATCCTCACTCCCGACCTCACGCTCCCTAGCGCGACCGCTACCCACGAAGCCTTGCTGACGCTGGGTCAAGACCGCAAAGGTCGCACTCGACTCATCACGACCAACTTCGACCGCCTGTTCGAGCAAGTGATGGCATCGAAGTCGCTAAAGCTGCCGACCTATCAGGCACCGCTGCTGCCCGTGCCGAAAGCGCGATGGGATGGACTGGTGTATCTGCACGGCCTGCTGTCAGCCGCGCCCACGCCGGGTGAACTGGATCGACTGGTCATTTCCAGCGGCGACTTCGGGCTGGCCTACCTGACCGAACGCTGGGCCGCCCGCTTCGTCAGCGAGCTGTTCCGTGGCTATACCGTTTGTTTCGTGGGGTACAGCATCAACGATCCGGTGTTGCGCTACATGATGGACGCGCTGGCCGCCGACCGCCTACTGGGCGAATCGCCGCCGGAGATGTTTGCCTTTGGCAGCTATTCCAAGGGCAAGGAGGCGGAGCGCGCCAATGAATGGAGGGCAAAGAACGTCACCCCGATTCTTTACCGCGAACACCGGTATCACACCTACTTGCACAAGACATTGCGCGCCTGGGCCGCGACCTATCGGGACGGCGTGCGTGGCAAGGAACGCATCGTTGTCGAATGCGCCATCGGCCGCCCTCTTGCAAGCACGAAGCAGGATGACTTCGTCGGCCGCATGTTGTGGGCGCTGAGCGATTCGCGCGGTTTGCCGGCGAAACGGTTTGCGGAACTGGACCCCGTGCCATCGCTGGATTGGCTGGAACCTCTGAGTCAGGATCTCTACCGCCATGCCGACCTGGGCCGGTTCGGCGTGCCTGCCCAGTCCGCCGTTGATGAAGCGCTTGCGTTTAGCCTGACGCGCCGGCCAGCGCCCTACCCAGTTGCTCCGTGGATGGCGATGGCAGACGGCGGGAATCGCGTCAGCGGCTGGGACGAGGTGATGCGCCATCTGGCCTGTTGGTTGACGCGGCATCTCGACGACCCAAAGCTGCTGTTGTGGCTGGTCAAACGCGGTGGGCAACTGCACGATCAATTGATCTGGTTGATCGAGCGACGCCTAGAAGAACTCGGCAAGCTCGAACGTGATGGCGATGCAGCCGAGCTGGCGCGTATTCGCAAGAACGCGCCGAATGCCATCCCACGTCCTGCGATGCGCACCCTCTGGCGTTTGCTGCTCAACGGGCGCGTCAAGTCGAGAGCACGCAATCGGGACCTCTATCGCTGGCGCGAACATTTCAAGCGCGACGGGCTTAACGCCAGCATGCGGTTGGCCTTGCGCGAGGCCCTGACGCCGTACGTTTTAGTGCGCGAACCGTTTCGCTGGGCAGAGGAAGTCGAAGGAGGAGACGCAACAGAGCACATCAAGGATATTGTCGAATGGGATATCGAGCTCGCATCAGATCACGTCCATTCCAGCTTCTGCGACATGCCCAAGGATGAACGCTGGGCGGCAGCGCTTCCGGACTTGCTGAATGACTTCAGCTCCTTGCTACGTGATGCACTCGATTTGATGCGCGAGTTGGGCGGCGTGGATAGCCGCAGTGATCATACCTACCTGTCTCAACCATCGATCTCCGAACACCCGCAAAACAAGGGCTTCCACGATTGGACTGCGCTGATCGAACTGACCCGTGATGCGTGGCTGGCCACGGCCGCGCAGTTCCCGGAACAGGCAAGGATCGCCGCCGAAGCTTGGGCGCACGCTCCCTATCCGGTGTTCCGCCGCCTCGCGTTTTTCGCTGCTGCACAGGGGGATGTCGTTCCCGCTCGGCTGGCGCTCGACTTTCTGCTCAAAGACGATCACTGGTGGCTTTGGTCGGTGGAGACCCAGCGCGAAACGATGCGCTTGCTCGTTGCCTTGGCACCGCGTCTCAACGAAGCAATGCTCGCCGAGTTGGAGCGAGCCATTCTCTGGGGTCCGCCACGCACTATGTTCAGGGAGGACATCGAGGACGATGATTGGACTCAACTCGTCGATCGAAATGTCTGGTTGAGACTTGCCAAGGTGGCCCAAGCCGGCGCGGCGTTGGGGGCCAATGGCAATGCCCGGCTCGCAGCACTGGCTGCTCAATATTCAGTGTGGCAACTTGCGGCGGACGAACGTGACGAGTTTCCCTCATGGATGGAAGGCGGTTGGGTCGGCGATCGTGATCCATGGGAGCTGTTTGCCCCGGTACCACGCACCCGACGTGGGGTACTGGAATACCTGCTCGCGCATCCGGTGCTGGGAGCGTCGGAGCAAGACGACTGGCGGCAACGGTGTTCCGAGAGTTTTCAGGCAACCGCCTACGCCCTATGCAAACTCGCGCAGCAGGGCAACTGGCCCGTCGAACGCTGGCGCGACGGGCTGCAAGCCTGGTCGGAAGAAAAGCTGCGCGATCGCTCATGGCGCTACATGGCACCGGTTCTGGCGTTGGCGCCGGATGAGATCCTGCCAGCCCTGACACACGGCATCAGTTCATGGTTGCGGTCGATTGCCAAGACCTTTCAGGGCCACGACGCGCAGTTCCTGACGCTGGCCAGACGCACTCTGCAACTGGATTTTGGACCTGAACACAGCGTCGACGACCCCGTCTTTCGTGCCATCAATCACCCAGTAGGCCATGTGACGCAGGCGCTTTTGGATTGGTGGTATCGACAAGCGTTGGAAGACGGGCAAGAGCTACCCAACGCCATCAAACCCGTCTTTTCCGAGCTATGCGATACGGGGGTCGCCAAGTTCAAACACGCTCGGTTATTGCTGGCGGCTCACGTCATCACCTTGTTCCGAGTGGACGGAAACTGGGTGCAGCAATACCTGTTGCCGTTGTTCGATTGGCGGCGATCCGAAAACGAAGCGAGCGCGGCGTGGGAGGGTTTTCTGTGGTCACCGCGTCTGTATCGGCCGCTGATGGAAGTGCTCAAATCTGCCTTTCTTGAAACGGCCAATCACTACGCACAGCTGGGAGAACACAGCAGGCAGTACGCATCGCTTCTGGTCTTTGCAGCTCTTGATCCGGGAGATACGTTTACCATCCCGGAATTGGCCAGCGCGGTCCGCGCGCTCCCGTCTGAAGGATTGCGTGAGGCTGCGGAGGCGCTGACAAAGGCGCTGGAAGGTGCCGGCGATCGACGCGAAGACTACTGGAAAAACCGGATTCAGCCATTTTGGGAAAGGATCTGGCCCAAGTCCAACGATCGAGCATCGGACACGAACGCCGGGTATCTGGCGCGGCTGTGCATCGCCGCGGGCGATGAATTTCCGTCGGCGATTGCACGCGTCGGCAACTGGTTGCGGACCGTTAAGCATCCCGATTACGTGATTCGCCGATTGCATGAATCTGACCTTTGTGCCCGTTTTCCAGAGAACGCTCTGCAGTTGCTCGACGCCATCCTGGCCAACCAGCCATCCTGGCTACCTCCGGATCTGCGCCAGTGCCTGAATGCCATCGCTCAGGCGGCCCCGAACTTGCGTCAGGATCGTAGGTTCATTCGAGTGGATGAATTGGCACGGAGATTTGGGGTTTGATGTCGGGACTTTGTTGACGAACGATCCGAATAATACGCTGTAAGGCGAACGGTGCACGTACCACTGCTCATGCCCAGAAGTGGCCGGACTGAGGCGCTGAGGGTGATGTTGATCACGATTCTAGCCCACGTCTCGGAAGCCCAAAGCTCCTTTTCAGGCGGCTTCGAATCTTGGCGGGATCACCCAACACCACCCATTCCAAACCGTACCCGCTGCCCCGCCCACTCCACCGGGAACGGCGCCATCAAATCCTTGACCGCCAGTGACGCCGGTTGCTTGCCCCCTAGAATGGCTTCTCTGCGCGGATGCGAATCAGCAGTTGCCTTTCTTGGCCTGGCCCGGTGGACAGTGCCCGCCACCCTGATGTGAGACGCCGTGGTTGCCACGGCCGGTGTAGTACTTCTCCCCACGAGGACCGTTATGCTGCTTCCAGTAGCCCGGATCGCGCCACGCATAACCGTCCCAGTAATAGCCACGGTCGTTGCGGCTGCCGAAGGTGATGGTGACGCCGGGCGCCTGAACTCGCACTTCGCCGAGATTGACGTTGACATCCACTGCGTTCGCCCACATGGGGCAAGCAGCGATTACTGCTGCAAGAAAGAACTTTTTCATTTGCCATTTCCTCATGGATCGAGACGGTCGAATTAGGCGCCCGTCTTCTGAAGGATTGCGACGATTTCCTTGGCGTGTGGAGCACAGCTTTTCGCGTCAAGGCTCAGATCAAACGCCTGGTTGAGAACGTCTGCAACGAACTGCTCCGCTTTCAAGGAACGGCCTCGTATCTTGAGCCCGAAGATGATGTCTCCTGCCTCGATCCTGTATCCGTCAAGGTCCGGCGCCTCTTTTGCGGCAGCCCCGAGTGGATTCCACTTCGCCAGAACCTTTGCGACCGCATCAACTTGTTCTTCGTTCATCTTGTTCGCTCGCTTCCAGCGTCGCGCGAGATTCCAAGAGCCTGCCAGAGAAAGTCGAACGAAATCGTGCGTCGGCCCTGCTGTGCCGCTTGCCGCTTTTCGCTGGCTTCATACATGCGGATCAATCCTTTTACACGTTCCAGCCCTGCGGGCGTGTTGATTGCCTGGCGGGGAGTCTTGCCAGCGAGCGCCGGGATGGGCTCGTCGGACCACTTGGCGTACATTTCCCGGAGGGTGCTTTCGACCACTTCCGCAAGCGCCTCCGGTGACAAATCGAGGCCAGCGCCGGCGGGCTTCGCTCTTTGGCCGGCAGGCATGCTGCGCAGCAGTCCCGCGGGGTCGGACAACTCGCGGGACAGGAATCGAACCGCATTGCCGGCAACGGACTCGAACCAGAGACGACCTTCATCTGCGTAGCGCTGCGTCTTGTAGAACACCGTGATCTTGTTGGGACTCTTCTCGACATTGATCGTCGCCACCGAGCGTGTCTGCCCTTCTTTGCAGTCGATGAGGCGATTCCACGCGGAATCGCGGTCACCTTCAACGTCGTTCTGCGCAGACAGGGACTGCGTCAAGGCCGCCCAATCCTGGACGCGATAATGGTCCGTGATCAGCAACATGGGCTCGCCAGAGTAGGCGTCCCTGAAAGCCGGCATTGGCAGCGGAGCGAAAAACTGTGTGAGCCATTGGCGTTGGATGATGGAACTCAGCAGGTGCGGCAGGTCGCTGCCTTGCCCGTCGAAGAGATGCATCGCCTCGCGTATTCTTGCCGCAACGGCCGGCCCGGTAAGATGCGAAAACGCGTATATCGCGCCAGACAATTCGTAATGGCCATCGACCGCCATGATCCGTACGCCGATCTGTACTCCCAGTAAGGCGGCTTGGCTCCCAGATCTCTCGCGCACGATGATCGGCGGCGCTTCTACGTCGAGCGAATCGCAGAGCGTCAGTTGTTGGCCGGGAACAACGTCGGTCACGTCGTAGAGGCGCAAAGGGCGCTCAGCCAACTGCGTGATCCAGCGGCGTTGATCGACCGTGAAGAGCGGCCCCCCCGGACCGAGCAGGTATTCGGATACTGGCCTGGGCTCGCCATGCACCAGAATCTCGCCTTCGGCCAAAAGCCATTCCGTGGCGTTGCGTTGAATGCTGCTCCACGTCTCCTGGTCATTCGCGTTCAGAGCTTCTTCTTCCTCGGGGCTCAATTCATCGAAGAGCCTTTCTGTAATGGCGACGCTGACCGCCTTGCGATGTTTGTTCATCAGCCAGTCGATGGCGCGCTCCGCGGCTCCTGCATGGCCTTTCCGTTCTGGTTCAACGAAGTCTGCGGGGCTGTTTGCACAGCACTGCTTGTATTTCTTGCCGCTGCCGCAGGGGCAGGGATCATTCCGACCAATCTTGTAGGTCATCTGCTGGGCTCCACCCTCTCTCGTAGTTCCTTACCCGGCGTGAAGTGAGGCACCCTCTTGGCGGGAACCGGCACTGTCTCACCTGTCATTGGATTGCGCCCGTTTCGCGGTGCGCTGTCGTTCAGCGCGAAGCTCCCGAAACCATGAATTTCGATACGACCTCCGCTGACCAGCGCTTCGCTCATCCCTTCCAGAATGGCCTTGACCGTGAGTTCATCGTCTTTGGCGGTGAGTTGCGCGAAATGTGAGTGTGCGGCGAGACGAGTGATGAGTTCGGAACGGGTCATGCCGACATTTTACTTGGTCTGCCGGTGTCGGATGGCACGCGATCTCTCGTTGAACGGTTCGTTGCGCAGTTGCACGGTGGGTGGTGTTGGGGTGGAGGGAGAGAACTTCCAGCTACCCGATACGGTCTCGCTGCGCAATCCTGCGGATAGCGGCGAGCGTGCTCTTCATAGAAAAATCCTGTGGGGGAATTTCATACGTACCTGATGGCCGGCCTGCCTCTGGTGTTGGGTGTCGAAGTGCATGCGGGCAACGCGCATTCGTCGAAGCACGGCCAGCCGGGGCTGCTGAAAATTCTGGATGCGCTGCCCTGGGCGAAGAAGCCGAAGCTGGTACGCGGCGACAACGGCTACGGAACGGACGGCCTGATGAGTGCGCTGGAAGAGCTGTGAGCAGCCTTACCTGTTCAAGCCCAAGCTATCCAAGACCGTCAAGCGGCACATCAGCTGCCTCTGTGACGAAAGCGATTGCACGGATGCGGGCCAAGGCTGGGAGGGGAAGGCGGGGCAATGGGCGCTCCAGGGTTGGAACGGAAAACGATGTGTGGTCGTCCTTCGTCGTCCGCTCACCAGCGAGAAGGTGGCACAGGACGATAGCGGACAGCTGATGCTGTCCTCATCGACGCCAAGCGAAGAAGGGCAAAGGAGATCAGCGGCTACGAGTACGCCGGTGTCGTCACCAACACCAGCTACGCGATTCTCAGCCTCGGTCAGCTCTACCCGGATCGGGCCGATGCCGAGAGCGCCTTCGATGAACTCAAGAACCAGTGGGGCTGGGGCGGCTATACCACGCACGACCCGCATCGATGTCAGTTGGCTGCTCGTGCAGTGGCACTGATCCACAACTGGTGGAGTCTGTTCGTCCGACTGGCACATCCGGAAGCGCGGCGCGAGGCCATCACCAGCCGTCCCTGGCTGATGACCTGCGTTGGGAGAAAAACTGAACATGCCGGGCACACCACCGTTACCCTAACCGGATTGCATGCTCACTTCGCGCCAGCGTGGGCGGCACTGACGCGAGTCTCTGCCTTGCTTCAAGGCTGGGTGGCCGAAACTGCGAAGCAGTTGACCCAGCCCTCTGTCTGGCATCGGGTCTGTGATCACCTCAAGCGGTTTCTCGCCGGCATCGGTGCGCTGCCAAGCCAGCCGTTGCTCAAAAAAATATGCGAATGGGGTCGACTGACTGCGGTTCTAGGTTGATCAGCAGGCTGGCCATGAGCGTCTTGCCGACGCCGGGATCGTCCGCCAGGAGGAAGCGCAGTGGTTGGCGACGTAGCATGGTTTCGTAGAGGCGGTGATCTGATACGGCAGCGGCTGGACGATCGAGGTATGCACCGCTTGCATCGGGTCGAACAGATGTGCGAGGCGAATGCGCTGGGCCTCGGAAACCACGCGGAAGAGGGCGCCTTCGAGGCTCCAGGGTCTACCCTGTTCGACCAGTTCCGGGCGGGGGTCGTCGTGGCGGTAGGGCAGCTCGTTGGCTACCTTGCCGGAGGCGGTCTTGTCGGTCAGCTCTAGTGCTTCCGAGCCAAACCAGTGGACGCTGACCAAGCTCACCAGGGCGTCAGGGACGATACCGCGGATCGCCGTGTTGGTTTGAAGTTGTTCGAGTTTCATGCCGATCGACGTTTGGAGTTGTTGTTATCTGCCGTGCTCGTCAGACCTTACCCATCAAAGTTGGGGGCTGGCGCCACAGTTTGCCGGAGTCACCCTTGCGCGCAGATGATTTTGCGCTTGCTGGTTTGCCCTCGCTGACAGGGTGTCCGGGCTACCGACTGATGGCGCCCCCGATAGCGGTCGAGATCGGCAGAGCAAGGTGCACAGTCGAGATTGACGCTCCTTGATGGAGGCTCCTATACTCTTCATGGTGCCGTTGGATTTCCCATCCTTGTGCCGATCGGGCCGTGATGGAAAACCCGTTCTTCGAAGACCACTTCAATATGCGCGACCATTTTCGTGCCGTAGATTCCTGAAGGGGCGTGGTCATGCTCTTCACGGCACTCTCGTGTCCTCAGTGCGGCGCACCGCTTCCCCGGCAGGCCAGTTGGCGGACGGTGAGTTGTGCCCACTGCGGAGCAACGGTAACCCGCAGCAAGTCGGTGGTTGAAGCAGCCCGGTTTCGCGAAGCGCGTGCACGGGTCTATGCGCAGGCGTGCTCCGCCTGCGCGCCTGCGTCACGAGTGGTAAACTGGCGCGCACAGCGTTTTCGGATCCTGGCCCCCCTGGGCAGGGGAGAACACGCCGAGGTGTATCTCGCAGAACGCATGGGTCCGCTGCCGCAGCGACTGACCTTGAAGCTGGGCTACCCGGAAACCAAGCCGGGAGTGCTGGCGGCAGAGGCGGATGTCCTGGCCAGCTTGCAGCAGAGCAGCGTTCAGGGCGCCGCCTATTACACCCAGCACCTGCCTCGACCCATGGCCGCAGGCGTGACGGACGATGGCAACGGGCCGGAGCGCGAAGTCCTGCTGCTGTGCCATCCCTCCGGGTACTGGGGCAGCCTCGCCGACGTCATGCACTACGCGCCGACCGGCATCGACCCACGGCATGCCGTCTGGATCTGGCGTCGTATTCTGGAAGTGCTGGCCTTTGTGCATGCAAGTGCCTGGACGCACGGTGATCTCGCTCCCGAGCATCTGCTGGCGCATCCGCGTGATCACGGCGTCCTCATCATCGGATGGTCGAGAGCGCAGCCGATCGCGAATTCATCGGCCGTTGCCCGCGACCTCATGCAATCGGCGTGGGCAGTTCGCGCACTGCTCTGCGGCGGCGACGATCTGCCGACCTTGTCGGAGCGGATTCCCGCCCCCCTGGCAGAACTGCTGCGCCGGAGCAGCGAGGAGGCCGCCTGGTGCGCTCGCGCGGGCGCGCGTGGGCTCGACGAGGCGTTGGTCGTCGCAGCGCGCGAGGCTTTCGGGCCAGCCCGGTTCATTCCCTTCAACCCTACCGCCGCTTATTGCGTCTAGGAGATCATCATGGGCTACGGAAATTACTCGCAAACCGCTCACGAGGCGTTGACTGCCGATCGTGCTTCGTTGCCGCGTACGGAGGTTTTCCGGCAACGCGGCTGCCATGCCTTGATGGACCCGCGCGGGCTTGCTGTGCGCGAATCACGCGACAGCGACGAACACCCGGTTTCGCTGGCCATCACCTTTGCCCTGGACGTGACCGGATCCATGGGCAATATTCCAGAGCTGCTGGCGCGTCAGGAGTTGCCGACGTTCATGAAACTGCTGGCCGATTGCCGAATTGCCGATCCGCAAGTGCTTTTCATGGCCATTGGTGATGCGTATTCGGACGGTGCGCCATTGCAGGTAGGCCAGTTCGAAACCACTGCCGAGCTGATCGATCAATGGCTGACCTGGAGCTATCTCGAGGGTGGGGGAGGTGGCACGGGCTCCGAGAGTTACGAGCTGGCGTTCTATGTGCTCGCTCAGCACACGGATATCGATTGCTGGGTCAAGCGCAAGAAGCGGGGATATCTCTTCATGACCGGCGATGAACTGCCTTATCCCATCGTTTCCCGCCGCCAGGTCGAAGGCCTGCTCGGCGATCAGCTTGACGAGGACCTTCCGATCGAAGACGTGATCGCTGCTGCGGCGGAGACCTACCACCTGTTCTTCCTGATCCCGGATCTGCAGCGACGCAGGCAGTGCGAGCAGCGGTGGCGCGAACTGCTGGGTGATCATGTGATTTGCATGGAGTCGCACGAAGACACCTGCGCCGTTGCGGCAGCGATCGTCGGGCTCACCGAAGGCGCGTTGGCCAATATCGACGCGGTGGCCCAGGTACTCCAGGCGAATGGCAGATCGCGCCAGCGCGTGGCAGCGACAGTCCGCGCGCTGCAACCCTACGCCGACCTGCTTGATCCGACGGCGATCAGGCGGGTCCACGCGCAGCCCTCGTCAGTCAGGCAGGCCAGGCCGAATTGGTGGCGACGGCTGTTTTCCTGAGCGGGGCCAGCGATCAGCGCGCCGCGTTTCGTCTCATTGCTGGGTCTTGGCTTCGGCGATTGCGGCAAGGGCCTGTTTACGGATGCGCTGTGCCGCCGCTGGTCGGCGCACACGGTGGTACGCTTCAACGGCGGAGCACAGGCGGGGCATAACGTGGTGCTGCCGGACGGCCGGCACCATACGTTTGCGCAGTTTGCCGCCGGAACACTGGTGCCGGGCGTGGCGACGGTGCTTGCCTACCCGGTGGTCGTGCATCCCGCGGCGTTGTTGGTCGAGTACGCCCGTCTGCGGACGCTCGGAGTCGAGGATGCGCTCGAGCGCCTGAAGATCGACCATCGGTGCCGCATCAATACCCCTTTTCATCAGGCTGCCGGCCGCCTGCGCGAATTGCAGCGAGGAACCCAGGCGCATGGTACTTGCGGTGTCGGGGTTGGCGAGACGGTGCGGCACGCCCTGTGCTTCCCGGATCATGTCTTGCGCTATGGCGATCTGGCACGTCCGGCCCTGGCAATGAAGAGGCTGGACCTCATCCGGCGCGATCTGCTGGCAGAATTCTCCGCGATGGCCGAGAAGCCGGCGAGGCAGGGCCTGGCCAGGCTTGAATACCAGGTACTCAGCGATGAAGGGGCTGCCGAGCGCTGGCTGAGTGGCGTTGTGGCACTGCTCCGCCAGGTGCCGCCCGCCTCGCCCGCGCGCATTGCGGAACACCTGAATCGGCCGGGCTGCGTGCTCTTCGAGGGCGCGCAAGGCGTATTGCTGGACGAATGGCGTGGCTTTCACCCACATACGACGTGGAGCAGCATCCATCCCGAAGCGGTCGAAGCGGTTGCTGCGGAATATGGCTTCACGGCACGGGTCGAGCATCTGGGCGTGCTTCGTTCCTTCCTGACTCGCCACGGCGAGGGGCCGTTCCCTACGTGCGATAGCGCATTGGGCTTGTTGTTGGAACCGCACAACACCAGCGACGGTTGGCAGGGGCAATTCCGACGAGGTCATCCGGATGCCTTGCTTCTGCGCTATGCGTTGTCCGTTCTTGGGCCGCTCGATGGATTGCTGGTAAGTCATCTCGATGTGTTCGACCGGGTCAGCGCCCTGCAGTGGTGCGACGCCTATCAGGCCGCACCGACTGGCGATGAGGCAAACCTTATGCACCGAGATGCCGCGCGGCCAGACTTGGTCACCCAGTTGTTACCCGGTGCGCCGGGGAATCTGGCACATCAGGCGGCGCTGACCCGCTTGCTGTCGTTGGCCGCCCCGAGATACGGCGCCGAGCTGATTACGTCGTCACCGGCTCTGCTGGAGCGTACTGTCGCGCTGGCAAAGTGTCCGGTCTGGTTTGGCGCTTACGGGCCAACCTATGAAACCGTCAGGAGCGTTGCCGCGTCGCCTTAGCGGGCTGCTCGGGTAAGCGAAAAAGGGTCGGCTTTCGGGAGCGTCGAGACGATCCTCTGGTGCAGGAGTGTTCTCGATATGGCAACATGATCGATGCTGCTGTCGGTGAGCCGACAACAGGCGAGCCGAGCCGTTGGCGCGGGTCCTGAGAGCTATCGACAGACCGGCGGCCTGCCGGAGTGGTAATGGGCAGTTCTCGAACAGCGGGGAGTTTGGCAATGAAGATACTGGTTCTGGCGCTTTCTCTGGCGATGCAGGCTGCGCTGCTTGCCCATGCCGAGTCGTCGGTACCCACGCCCACGGGCATCGGGATCAAGGACTACCCGTGGCAGGCGCTGGCCGGCGAGAAGAATGAAGCGCTGGAGCGCAAGGGTGACAGGAAGCGCGGTGAGCGACTCTTCGCGCTCTGCCGTAGTTGCCACCTGCCGTCGACTGGCGGACGTCCCGACGGCAGCATCCCGCAACTCGCGGGCCAGCACAGCAGCGTTCTGATCAAGCAGATGGCCGACATTCGCGTCGGTGTCCGGCACAACCCGACCATGTACCCGTTCGCCGCGGTGCTGAACGATCCGCAGGATCTGGCGGATCTCGCCGCCTATCTCGAAGGGCTGTGCATCCCCCGCGAGCATGAACAGTACGAAGCTCACGACGCCGTTCAGCAAGTAGCAACCGGCAGAGAGCTTTACGAAAGGGCGTGCAGGGTATGCCACGGGCCGCGCGGTGAAGGCTCCCGCCATAAGCTCTATCCGGCGATCGCAGGACAGCACTACAACTACCTCCTGCGCCAGATGACCGCGATCCGCGACGGCAAGCGCCCCACCGCCGATCCCGAGATGGTCAGGGTCATCAGCGGGTACAACGACGATCAACTGCTCGCGATTTCGGCGTACCAGGCGAGCCTGGTGATGCCGGGAAAGATGTGCAGGGCCAGGACGCCGGTCACGAAGGAGTGAGCACGCGGTTCGCGTGCGACTACCGGCAAGCGCTAACACAGGTGCGGCATGGATGAGTTTTTCTTGGTCATCGCATGAGAATCGATCGTTTGCCGCGCGCTACCCTGCCTTGTATGGTGGCGACATTCCCTCACGAAGGGCAATTTCAAGCGCCAGGAGCCGACACCATGAACCATCCCACACTCTTCGTAGCCCGGTCTCAGGGTGGCCAGGAACAGCGTGGCGCCCGCGGCCCGCTTGGTCGCTCCGCATGGCGAGTCGCCCTGCAGAAGCTGTTCGCCGGCCTTTGCGAACCGACCCAGACCATTGTCAAGAACGCCGCCGCCTATCCGGCCACCTTCATCAACCTTCCCTGATCCCGACGTTCCTACTGGCGGGTCCTTGCCTCTTCCCGCCGCGCCAGTTCCGACCACGTGAAGTCGATGTGCCCGAGCATCGCCTGTCTGGCCTCGTCCGGCTGCTGCGCGCGGATCCGCTCCCAGATGCCAAGGTGCTGCCGGCGAAGGTGTTCGGTGACGTCGCCCGTCGGATCTTCCATGGCCATCAGATTGAGGCAGATGTGCTCGCGCAGCATGCGTACGACGCCTGAGTGCAGGTAGAGAAACATGCTGTTGTGCGAGGCTTCGGCGATGGCCTCGTGGAAGTCGGCGTCGGCCCGGTACTCCGCCTCCTTGTCCCCCGTGTCGTAGGCTTTGGTCAGGCGCCTGACGATACCTTCGATCTTCTCCAGATCGCTGGCGTTGGCGCGCAGCGCGGCGTAGTAGGCGGTCGCACCCTCCAGTTCGCGGCGAAACTCCAACGTATCCCAACGCAAGTCCGGATGCGCGGCCACCAGTTGCCGCCACGGTGACGAGATCGCCGCCTGCAGGCGATCGCTGACGAAAACGCCACTGCCCTGCCTGCTGAACAGCAGGCCACGCTCCTTTAGGCAAAAGATCGCCTCGCGTACCGAGTTTCGCGAGACGCCCAGCGATTCCGCCAGGACCCGCTCGGCCGGCAAACGCATGCCGACCGGCCACGAACCATCCAGAAGGTGCACTTCGAGTGCCCGCCGGGTCTGTTCTGCAACGCTGTGCGATGCCATGGTCATCCTCCCTGAGCTTCCTCGACGACCCGCCTGGCGCCAAGAAAAGAATTGGTACTACCAATTTCCGGTGAATTCTATCCCTGGTTAATCTTTGCGCCATCGGTTTTCGTTAAGTGCAACGTATTACTATGGAGTGAATGCCCCGCTGGCGTTGCCAGAAAAAGGGCGTAATCACCCGTCGGGTCTCTGGAGGAGGAAGCCAAGAATGAACTCACTCATTTCTGCACTGCGTGCGCATTTCCCCGCAGCAAGCGTCATTACCGACGAACTGCGATTGCTGGCCTGGGGCACCGATGCCAGCTTCTACCGGCTGATCCCGCAGGTCGTGGTCGTCGTGGAGAGCGAAGATGATGTGGCGCACGTCCTGGCGGTGGCCGCGCAGCAGCGTGTTCATCTGACCTTCCGTGCTGCCGGCACCAGCTTGTCGGGGCAGGCGGTGACCGACGGTATCCTGGTCCTCATCGGCGAGGCCTTCGCCACTTGTGAAATCGCGCCGGACGCCGCCACCGTGCGCGTCGGGCCCGGCATCATCGGCGGCGAGGTCAACTACCGTCTGGCACCGCATGGCCGCAAGATCGGTCCCGACCCGGCCTCGATCAGCGCCTGCAAGATAGGTGGCATCGCCGCCAACAACGCCTCCGGTATGTGCTGCGGTACGGCGCAGAACAGTTACCGCACCCTCGCCGGCTTGCGCGTGGTGTTTGCCGACGGGGCGGTACTCGATACCGAGGACCCGCTCAGCGTCGCCCGTTTCCGCGCCAGCCATGCGGCCCTGATCGGCGAACTGGCACGCCTGGGTGCCACCACGCGTGCCGACGAAACGTTGGCGGCGCGCATCCGCCACAAGTACAAGATCAAGAACACCACCGGCTACAGCCTCAACGCGCTGATCGACTACGAAGACCCGATCGACATTCTCTCTCACCTGATGATCGGTTCGGAGGGGACGCTCGGCTTCATGTCACGCATCACCTACCGCACCGTCGTCGAGGACCCTTGCAAGGCGAGCACGCTGGTGTTCTTCCCGACCATCGAGACCGCCTGCCAAGCCGTCATCCGCCTCAAGCAGGAGCCGGTCTCCGCCGTCGAGATGCTCGATCGCCCGGCGCTGCGCTCGGTGGAGGACAAGCCCGGCTTGCCGCCCATCATCCGGACGCTGGGCAACGATGCCGCTGCTCTGCTGATCGAGGTGCGCGCGGAAAACGCCTCGCTCCTGCAGCAACGCATTGACGCAGCACTCGGCGCCTTGACCGGCATTGCCACCGTCGAAGCGCCGGTGTTCTCCACTGACCCGGCGACCTGCGAAATGTACTGGAAAGTGCGCAAGGGCACCTTCCCCTCGGTCGGCGCGATGCGTCGCGCCGGCACCACGGTCATCATCGAGGACGTGGCCTTCCCGATCGAATCCCTGGCCGCCGCCACGCTCGACCTGCAGGCGCTGTTACGCCAGCACGGCTACAGCGAAGGAATCATCTTCGGGCATGCGCTCGAAGGCAATCTGCATTTCGTGTTTACCCAGGATTTCTCGGATGCCGCGGAGGTGGAACGTTACGCCCGCTTCATGGACGACGTCTGCAAACTGGTCATCGACAAGTACGACGGTTCGCTCAAGGCCGAGCACGGGACAGGCCGCAACATGGCTCCCTTTGTCGAGATGGAATGGGGCCGGCAGGCCACTGACCTGATGCGCCGGATCAAGACGCTCTTCGACCCCAATAACCTGCTGAATCCCGGCGTGATCATCAACGACGACCCGCAGGCGCACCTGAAAAACCTCAAGCCGATGCCGGCCGCCGAAGACATCATCGACCGCTGCATCGAATGCGGCTTCTGCGAGCCGCTGTGCCCCTCGCACCGCCTGACCCTTTCGCCGCGCCAGCGCATCGTCAGCTGGCGGGAACTCTCACGCCGGGCCGCCGCCGGCGAAGAGGCCGCCGACGTCGGCAAGGATTTTGCCTACTTCGGCCTCGACACCTGCGCCGGCTGCGGTCTTTGCTCCACCGCCTGTCCGGTCGGCATCGACACCGGCGAGCTGACGCGCCGCCTGCGCGGCCGCGGGCTGGGCAACAAAGCGCCTTCGCATCAGGTCGCGCACTGGACGGCGGAAAATTTCGGCAAGGTGGCCACCGTCTCCCGCGTCGGCCTGTCCATCGGCCATGCCGTCTCCAGCGTGGTCGGCGAAAGCCTCGTCGCGCGCCTCTCGCGTGGCGCCTGGAAACGGGGAATGCCACAGGCGGGCAGGGCGCCCAAACCCCACAGCGGTACCGGTGCGGGCGATCCGGTGGTGTATTTCCCCGCTTGCGGCGGCCGCATCTTCGGCGCCAACACCCCCGACGAGGCAACCCTGCCGGAAGTCATTATCGAGTTGCTGGTGCGCGCCGGCTACGATCCGCGCTTGCCGGAAGGCTTCGACAAGCTCTGCTGCGGGCAGATGCTGGCCAGCAAGGGCATGGCCGAGGAGGCCGAGCAGATGGCCGACAGCGTGACCGCTGCGCTGCTCAAGGCTGCCGACGATGGCAATGGCGGCCACTATCCGGTGATCATGGATGCCAGCACCTGTTCGGTGCGCATGCAGAAGCTCCTCGCCGGTCGCCTGACGGTGCTTGACTTCCATGAATTCGCTCACGATGCGCTGTTGCCCCGCTTGATGGTCACGCGCAAGCGCGGCCCCATCGCCCTGCATATTAATTGCAGCGTCCGCCGCGTCGCTTCCGACAGCAAGCTGCGCCGCCTGATCGCGGCCTGCGCCGAAGAAATCGTCGAACCCGCCGGCGTCACCTGCTGCGGCTTCGCCGGCGACCGCGGTTTCGTTGTCCCAGAACTCAACGTGCACGCCCTGCGCAAGGTCCACGAGGCACTGCCCGCCAACTGTTGCGAGGGGGTCTCGACCAACCGCACCTGCGAAATCGGCCTCACCGCCGAAACCGGCCGCCCCTATCGCTCCATTGCCTACCTGCTGGAAGAGTGCAGTCGTACGGAAACCATGGGAGCCTGCTGAGCCCTGGCAACCGCCGCCACAACAGCCACACAAGTGGCTTATTACAAAGGAGACTCCCATGACGTGGCAAATGAATGTTGATCCCCTCGGCAACATCGGATTGTCCGCGCTTGTCGCGGCAATCCCGATCTTCTTCCTGTTCTGGGCCTTGGCAATCAAGCGCATGAAAGGCCAGTTTGCGGCAATGGGAGGCACCGGACTGGCCATCCTGATCGCGGTGTTCGTCTACAAGATGCCCGTGGATCTGGCGGCGCTGGCGACACTGTACGGTGGCGCATTCGGGCTGTTCCCGGTCTGCTGGATCGTCATCACCGCGCTCTTCATCTACAACATGTCCGTGAAGACAGGGCAGTTCGAGGTGATCAAGAACTCGCTCGCCTCGATTTCGGACGACCGGCGCCTGCAAGCGCTGCTGATCGCGTTTTCCTTCGGTGCCTTCATCGAAGGTGCCGCCGGCTTCGGTACCCCAGTGGCGATTACGGCAGCGATGCTGGCCGGGCTCGGCTTCAACCCGCTCTATGCGGCGTCCATCTGTCTGTTGGCCAACACGGCGCCGGTCGCCTGGGGTGCCATCGGGATTCCGATCGTGGTCGGCGGGCAGGTCGCGGGAATTCCCGACTTCGCGCTGAGCCAGATGGTCGGCCGGACACTGCCGATCGTCAGCGTCTTCATCCCCCTCTATCTGGTTGTCGTCATGTCCGGGTGGAAGAAGGGCCTGGAAGTCTGGCCCGCTTGCCTCGTCAGCGGTGGCTCGTTCGCCATTGCGCAATTCTTCTCGGCCAACTCGCCGGTCACCGCACCGCTGCTTCCCGACATCATTGCGTCGCTGGCGTCGATCGTCTGCACGGTCGCCTTCCTCAAGGTCTGGCATCCGAAAGAGAGCTGGCACTTCGCCGATGAACCCAAGAGCCTCGGCAAACAAGCGCTCAAGTTCACCGGCGGGCAGATCTTCCGCGCCTGGGCACCCTTCATCATCCTGTCGCTCTTCGTCTGCGCCTGGGGTATCAAGCCGGTCAATCAGGCGCTCAACCAGACGACCAAGATGATCTTCGACTACGCCATACCGATTTCCGGTCTCGACAAGATGGTGATCGATCAGGCCGGCAAGCCCAAGCCCGCCGTCTATAACTTCAATTTCCTGAGCGCCGCCGGCACGGCCATTCTCTTCGCCTGGTTCTTCTCGATCATGGTCATGGGCGCGTCGCTCAAGACGGCCGCAGGCGTCGCGGGCGATACGCTGAAGACCCTCAAATGGCCCATCGTGACCATTGCGACGATCCTCGGCTTCGCCTACATCATGAACTTTTCCGGCATGGCGATCACGCTCGGTTATGCGTTCGCCACGACCGGCGCGGCCTTCCCCTTCTTCGCCAGTCTTCTCGGTTGGCTGGGAGTGTTCATGACGGGTTCCGATACATCGACCAACGCCTTGTTTGGCAAGCTCCAGGCGGTCACTGCCGAGAAGCTCGGTATCGACCCGGTGATCACGATGTCGGCCAACACCTGCGGCGGCGTGTGCGGGAAGATGATCTCGCCGCAATCGATTGCCGTTGCCACAGGCGCCACAGGACTGGTCGGTCGCGAATCCGAGATCTTCCGGTTCACGTTCAAGCACTCGGTCTTCCTGGTGGTGATCATCGGTATCCTGCACATGCTCTGGACGTACGTATTCCCCGGTATCGTTCCGGCTTACGTCAAGCCTGTGGCCGCCGCCGCCGCTGCTGTGGCCGCCGCCACCGTGAATATGGACGGCCTGATGTGGCTGGGGATATTCGTCGGCATCGTCGCTCTCGTCACCGTGTTCTCGCGAGTCGTCGGCGCCAATCTGGTTGGTGCGGTCAGAGGCGCCGATCAGGTCCATTTCCACTGAGAGGGCTTGCCGGACTACATCCAGCCCGGCCCTGGACTGCTCCTCAGGGGACCGGCTGGAGATGAACTCCGAGGTCAGTTCAGGATTGACGCCGTTTGCAGGCGGTGCCTATACTCTCGATGGGACCGGCCGACTGGTTTTTCCTGGCGAAATTCCGGGGACGCGCAAGACGGCCAGTGCGGCAGCCACCAAGGCGGGATTCGTCTTCCGCCCGGTCCCGTCCACCAGATGATGGGCTCTACACAGGAAGGAGGGCGGAACATGCAACGCGCACTTCCCGATCTCACGATCACGCCGCCGGTAGCAGGCGAAAAAGTGACCCTTGTCTTGCACGCCGACGGGAAGCAGTACGACCTTCCGGTGCTCGGAGGTACGCACGGTCCCAAGGTCATCGATGTCCGGCGGCTCTACGCCGAGACGGGCTATTTCACATACGACCCGGGATTCCTGTCCACTGCCAACTGCGACTCGGCGATCACCTACATCGACGGTGACCGCGGCATCCTCCTGCACCGGGGGTACCCGATCGAGGAGCTTGCAGCGCATGCCGACTTCCTGGAGGTTTGTTATCTGCTGCTCTACGGGAAACTGCCCACGCCGTCGGAACTCGCGGACTTCGGCTACGTGATTGGCCATCACAGCATGGTCCACGAGCAGTTCAAGCGATTCTTCGCGGGCTTTCGCCGGGATGCCCACCCGATGGCGGTGATGGTGGGCACCGTTGGCGCACTCAGCGCGTTTTACCACGACAAGATCGACATCACGGATCCGGAAGCGCGGATGGTGTCTACCCACCGGCTCATTGCCAAAATGCCGACCATTTGTGCCATGGCGTTCAAGTATTCGCTTGGACGACCGTTCATGTACCCGCGCAACGATTTGAGCTACGCCGCGAACTTCCTCCGGATGGCTTTCGGCATACCCGCGGAGCCCTACGTGGTAAACCCTGTACTGACTCGCGCCATCAACCGTTTCCTGGTGTTGCACGCCGATCACGAACAGAACGCTTCTACCGCGACGGTGCGCATTGCCGGCTCCAGCCGTGCCAATCCGTATGCCTGCGTGGCCGCCGGCATCACGGCGCTCTGGGGGCCGGACCACGGAGGCGCGAACGAGGCGGTGGTGAACATGCTGGAAGAGATCGGCAACAAGGACCGCATTCCCCTCTACATCAAGCGCGCGAAGGACAAGAACGATTCGTTCCGGCTTACCGGCTTCGGCCACCGGGTGTACAAGAACTACGACCCGCGCGCGGCGATCCTTCGCGAATCCTGCCACGAGGTGTTGGCCGAACTGGGCAAGACGGACGAGCCCTTGTTCGCGCTGGCGCTCGAACTCGAACGCATCGCCCTCGATGACGACTACTTTGTTCAACGCAAGCTGTTCCCGAACGTGGACTTCTACTCCGGCATCATGTTGCGGGCGATCGGCTTCCCCACAGCGATGTTTCCGCCCCTGTTCGCGCTTGGCCGCACCATCGGCTGGATTGCCCAGTGGAAGGAGATGATCGAAGCGTCGGATCAACATATCGCCAGGCCGCGGCAACGTTACATCGGCGAGGCGATTCGGCCCTATGTGCCCATCGCGGAGCGCTGATCCGCCAGAGACCGGCGACAGACGCTGCTCGGCAACGACGACGGCCCCGCCGAACGCCACGTTCGGCGGGGCCGTCGTGTCAGCGTGGTTGACCGCGCCGGCCCGATAGACAGCGTTTCCCGGTGATGAAGCGCCGACAGCTACTCGCCACGGCTGCGCTATAGTTTCTGGTTTCTTTGGGGGTACCGATGCGGCATCTGCACGGTCTGGTCATTGCGGCATGTCTTCTCCTTCTCCTTGGGTCGCTCGGTTGCGGACATCTGACGCCGTCCGAGCGGGTGCCCGCGACGGGCAGTTTCAATGCCATTGGTATGTCTCTGGTGCTGGTGCCGCCCGGCGAGTTTCTCATGGGTGGCACGGAAACCGCCGAAACCCTGGTTGCGGCCTACCCGGATTCGGGGAAGACGCCGGACTACTTCGCTGACGAGTATCCAAGACACCGCGTGCGTATCACCCGGGGATTCTTTCTCGGCCGCTTCGAGGTTACGGTGGCGCAGTTTCGCCGATTCACCGACGAAACCGGTTACCAGACCGAAGCGGAGTCGGACGGGGCCGGCGGTTGGGGATGCGACTCTTCCACGGGGCGGTGCGAGGGGCGGCGACCGCAATACACCTGGAGAAACCCCGGGTATGCGCTAGTGGACACACAACCGGTCGTCAATGTCAGCTACAACGACGCGCTGGCGTTCTGTCGGTGGCTGAGCGAGAAGGAGGGCAAGCGCTATCGCCTGCCGACGGAAGCGGAATGGGAGTATGCCAATCGTGCCGGCACCGGCACACGCTACGCGAACTCCGACGATCCGGCGCATTTGCCGCACTTCGCTCGCGCCATCGATCTGTCGCGGCATTCCGAATTCGGGCACGTACAGGAAATCGTCATCAAGCCCGACGACCCGACCGCGTTTCCAGCGCCGGTCGGCAGCTACGCGGCGAACGCACTCGGGCTGCATGACATGCACGGGAACGTCTGGGAGTGGGTTGCGGACTGGTACGGCGCCACTTACTATGCCGAGTCTCCCGTCGACGATCCGCAAGGGCCGGTCACGGGCCACTTGAAGGTGCGCCGAGGAGGCGCCTGGAACAGTTTTCCGATCTGGTTGCGATCGTCCTTCCGCAACTGGAATTCGCCAGGCAGCCGGTGCGTGAACCTCGGCTTCCGCGTTGCCCGGGACCTCTAGGACGATGGCCAGCGGGCTTCGGTGCAAGCCCTCCGAAAGACCGCGATCGGATTAGCCCAGGAGGCCGGCGGCGATGTTGACGGTCAGGGCCAGCAGCGTGGTGTTGAAGGCGAAAGCGATCATGCCTTGCGCCATCGCCAGGCGACGCATGCGTGTGCTGGAGATCGCGACATCCGCGGTCTGCGAGGTCATGCCGACGATGATGGCGAAGTACAGGAAGTCGGTATAGACCGGCGGCTCGTCGCCGGGGAATTCGAGGGGAGGGTTGCCATTTCTGCTGCGGGAGCCGTAGTAGGCGTGAGCGTAATGAAGCGCGAACGAGGTGTGCACGAGCAGCCAGGACGCCACGAAAGTTCCCGTGACCAGGGCCAAGCGCAGGCTCTGTCGGAATGGGGTGAGGTTGTCCAGGCCGGAAAGTTCGATGACGATCGCTGCGAGACTGGCCAGCGCAGCAGCCACCGTGAGAAAGAGGACGACGGCAGCACCGTCATCCTGGATGCGAGCCCGCCACCGCATATGTTCCACTGATGCTCGGGCCATCATCACCCAAGCCAGTGCCAGAAAGAGACCTGCTCCGACGTCCCAGGTGACCAGGGCTCGGGTCGAGGGGGCGAGTTCCGGCGGCAGAGCCAGGAAGGTGAGCGCGCCGGCGACACAGGAGGTCACCAGCCGTGGCCGCGCTCGCACTTGATGCCAGAGCTTGGTGAGTGGGGGGTGGGTGGGAGTCATCGCAACGCCATTATGCAGGCGACGGCCGTGGGCCGGCAATGTGCCCGGCGCCGCCTGGACGCCCGGACCTGCAAGTCGCCGTCCGCTTGGGAGGCGCCGCCCGCAAGCCGTCGTCGTGAAGCGGAAGGGACGCCAAGCCGGGCACTCATCCGCCAAGCATGACGACATTGGCGGCGTCGCCAAACACCTCCCGCACGGCCGGAACGAGATGGGGATGGTGGCTGAGGAAGATCACCTGCGTCGTCTTGGAGAGGTCGGCGATGGCCTCGATACCCGCCCGGGCGCGCACGTCGTCGTAATTGATGAACAGGTCGTCGGCGATGAACGGCAGCGCGCACGCCTGGCTGATGTGCATTTCCAGCGCGGCCAGGCGCAGGGCGAGATACAACTGATCGCGCGTGCCCTCGCTCATGCCGCCGATGCCGACGGTCCGCCCGTCGGCCCGCAGGCCTTCGAGCAACGGCGGCCTGGCCTCGAAATCGACGGTCAGCTTCGCGAACGATCCCAGCGTCAGGCGGCAGAAGATCTCGCCGGCGCGCGCCAGCATCGGCCCCTGGCGGGTTTCGCGGTAGCGATCGATTGCCCAGCGCAGCAGGCGCCCCGCGGTATGCACCTGGATAAAGCGCTCCGCGGCATCTGCCATGCTGGCGAGCGCCTGCTGGCGCGCCGCCTCGGCGCGTGCTGCGTCGTCCTGGCCGGCGATTCTCGCCAGCGACGTGCCGGCGGTAGCGAGTTCGGCCGCCAGCGTCACCTGCAGTTCGCGCTCGCTGGCCAGCTGACGAGCGATTTCCGCGAGGCGGACGGTGACCTGCGTCATGTCGGTGGCGTCGACTGCGGCGGCAAGTGCCGCCAGCGGCAGCCCGTCGCCTGCCTCTTCGGCGGCGCGCCTGGCCGCAGCGGCGGACAAGGATAGCGCGCGCGCCGTGTCGGACCGGGTGACCGCGGCGTGCAGGTCCGCGTGACTGGTGGCGCGGGCCAGGCGCAGCAGGGGATCGACCGCCGCCCTCGCAGTGTCGATGGCGCCGGCCACCTCGGCGATCTGCTCGCCGGCCCTGGCGATCTCGCCGGTCAGGCGTGCCGCCTCGCGTGCATCGTCCCTGGCCTGGAGCAGGCGAGCGTTGAGCCGCCGGGCTGTCTCGTCGGGTGACTCGCCAACCATCGCGGGTGCCAGCAGGTCGGCCAGGCGGCGACATTCGCTGCGGAAATCGTCGAGGTCCTTCTGCATGGCGGCGATGCGTGCCTGACGCAGTTCGCGGATCGCCTGCCGTTTGTCGTCGATGTCGTCGAACAGCTTCAGCGTCCCTTCGAGCGTACCGACGTCGGTATCTCCCGCCAGGCCAGCCGAACGCAGGCCCTGCTGCCAGCGTTCCTGCCAGTCGGCAAGCGCTGCATCGGCGGCGTCGCGTCGTCTGGCGAGATCGGCGGATGCACTCTTCGCGGCCGCCAACTGACGGGTGAGTTCGGCTCGTCGTGTAGCCGTTGCCGCCGCTTCGTCCACCAGGTGCCTGGCTGCGAGGATCAGCGCTTCCAGATCGCTCGGCAGCGCCACGCCGACGTCGGCGATCGCCGCGCGCAGCGCTGCCTGCGCGCGCGCCACCGCGTCGGCCGTCTGCTGCTGCTCGGCGCGCGCTTGCAGGGCGGCATCTGCGGCGCGCAGGGTGGCGGCGCGGGCCTCCTGCCAGCCTTCGAAGGCGGCCAGGGGCAGCGTCGGGACGCCGAGCGCTGCCGCCTGCGCCGCCCACTCGCCGTCGATCGTTGCGGCCTCGTCAGCCAGCGCCCGCAGACGTTCGGCGATCTGTTCGGCCTGCCGATGCCGGCGCTCGGCATCGTCGAGCTTTGCCTGCAGTTCGGCGGCTTCGTGCGCCTTGGCGTGACGCTGGTCGGCCAGCCGATCGGCCGTCTCGACGTGCTCCTCGTAGATGGCCGCGCTGTCGGTCAGCGCAGCGCCCCCGGATCTGATCGCCGTCCACACCGCGTCGCGCACGTGGCGGGCATCGGCTACCTGGCCGCTGGTGACCGGATCGTGCGCGCGCCGGAATTGCGTCGTGGCGAGTTCCAGGCTTTCGATCTCGGCAGCGACTTCCAGCGCTCTCTGCCGCAGGGCGGTCTGCGCTGCCTCGTTCTCGGTGGCGCGCCGCAGCAGGCGCTCGGCCTGTGCGGCGGCCGGCAGGGCGAGCTGGCCCGGCGGCGACAGGTCGGTCTTCCAGGCGCCCAGGCGGCTTTCGGCCTGGTGCAACTCGCGTTCGGCCTTGGCGACTCTGCCTTCTTCACGCTGCTGTGCGGCGCGAAAGTCGCCGAGTCGGAGCGCCGTCTCGAGTGCGGCCCGCAGGCTCGGGGAGATTACCAGCGTCGGCAAGGCCGCCAGGTCGGCCTCGATCGCCTCGACTTCGCGTGCCTTCTGGTGCGCCGCGTCGGTGGCCGCGGCCAGGGCCAGTTCGAGGGTGGCGTGCCGGCGCGCCAGCGCGGCCAGCGACGAGCGCACCGGTGCCGGAGGCAGTCGGCTGGCGAGGTGATCCTCGTCACCGGCCGGCCAGCCCAACTGCCGCACGCAGGCCTCGATATCCTGCCAATGCACCTTCACTTCCTGCTGCCGCTTGTCGATGTCGCGCGTGTGGAAGCGCGTCTGTTGCCGGCGCTCGGCGAGCGCCGTGATGTCGGCTGCGCAGGCCAGCACGGCGTCGTCAAGGACGATCGTGGCGAGCAGCGCCTGCAGTTGCCCGGCACGTTCCACGAGGAGCTTCTGCCGCGTCGTCGCCGAGGCCATCTCGCGTTCGGCGGCGGCGAGACTGGCGCCGGCGTCCGCGGGAAGCTGAATCACCTCGCCGAGGGCAGCCAGTTCCTGCTGGCTGCCTTGATGGGCACGCACCGAGGGCGCTACCCGACGCACCCGTTCGAGAGCGGCGCGTTCGGTCTCGAGGGCCCGTACCTGATCCTGCAGGCCGGCCATGCGGTCCTGCAATGCCTGTACCTTGCCGCTGGCGTCGAGCCAGTCGCGTGTGCGCATCGTCGCTCGCTTCAGCTCCGCTTCAGCGACCGCCAGTTCATCTTTGGCCGCGTAATAGGCGCGGTCACGGGCGTGGCGGCGCGCCCAGAGCTTGTCGGCCTCCGCTTCGAGCTGGTCGCGGACGGCGCCGAGACTGCCGATGCCGGCCGCTGACTGGAAAAGGATTCGGCCGATGTCGTTCGAGGCATTGAGGATCTCGTTGCCGCCACGGATCAGGCGCAGATGATCGAGAGCGAACATCTGGTCGAAGAAGGAACGCTCGGAGTTGCCCAGGAAGGGCAGCAATGCGTCGTCGCCGAGCGGCTGGCCGGCCGCGTCGAGCAGCGACTTGCTGCTCTTCCGCAGCCGCTGAAAGTCGAGCGAGTCGGCAGCGTGGGTGATCGACCCGGCGAGCCGCAACTCACTGCGCGGATGCAGGAAGTCGTAGGTCGAGCGGGCTTCGATGCCGAACAGCAGGTCGAGGATGGCGGCCCGGATCGTCGACTTGCCCGCCTCGTTGGCGCCGACCAGCATGTGGAAATCACACGGCGCGGCCGGCAACGTCAATGAGCAGTCGGTGAACTTGCCGTAGCGATGCAGATCGAGTCGGTTGATTCGCATCGCCGTGTCACTCCGTTTTCATCAGATAGGCGATCAGCCCGGGAGCGACGGCAGCGACCAGCGGTGACACGTCGCCACTGCGGATCGCGGCAAACTCCGGCACGCATGCGGCCAGTTCGTGCGGCGCGCGGTCCACCAGTTGTCGCAGTTCCGTCGTCAGCGAGTCGAGGAACTCCCGGTCGCCCGGCGCCTCGTCGAGTAGTGCCTGGAGATCGGCGATGGCGTCGGCGCGCGCGCGGATCGTCTCCCGATCATGCGCCGGTGTCGTTTCGATGCGCACCTTCTCGATCCAGATTCTTTCGCCGGCGAGGGCGGCGGCCAGAGCGAGCGTCTCGGCGCGCAGCCGCGCCTCCTTTCCGAACAGTTCGCCGTGCGCCGTGCTGCGCCCCTGCAGGACGACACGCAAGGCCAGCGGTTTGCCATCCGCAGTTTCGTCGAGGAGAGCTTGCAGGCGGCCGGCGATGGCGTGCACCGCGGCGTCGAGGTTGCTGGCGGTGGCGAGATCCACGGTCAGCCGGTGCCAGCGCAGGACGTCGGTAAACAGCCGTTCGACGGCAACGATGCCAGTCTCGGTGGCGCTGACCAGCACGGCGCCGCGCGCTCCGGTTTCGCGAATGTGCCGGCCCTGCGTATTGCCCGGATAGACGACCCACGGTTCCCGGCAGACCTCGGCATAGTCATGCACGTGTCCGAGGGCCCAGTAGTCGTAGCCCTTGGCGACCAGTTGCGCGAGCGAGCAGGGCGCGTAGCTGGCGTGTTCGGCGTTGCCTTCGAGCGCCGTGTGCAGGACGCCGATGTTCAGCCAGCCGGGGATGCGATCGGGATAACCGACGGCCAGGTTTTCGGTCGTGGCGGCGTCCCGGAAGCTGCGGCCGTGCAGCGCGACGCGCAGGTGCTCGATACGGAAAGTTGACGGCTTGCGCGTGTCGAAGGCGCGGACGTTCGGCGGCAGCGCTAGTCGCCGGGTCATCTCGCTCTCGGCGTCGTGGTTGCCGTAGAGCAGGAAGACCGGAATGCCTGCCGCGTGCAGGCGGCCCATCTCGCGGGCGAAGAAGTAGCCGGTGTTGTAGTCGCGCCAGGTGCCGTCGTAGAGGTCGCCGGCGATGATCACGAAGTCGACCGTTTCGTCGATCGCGGCGGCGACCAGGTTGCGGAAAGCGTCGCGGGTTGCCGTGCGCAGCATTTCGGCAGGCGCGTCGCGGTAGGCGGCCAGCCCGGTGAGCGGGCTGTCGAGATGGATGTCGGCAGTGTGGATGAATTTCAAGGAGAGCTCCGGGGCCCTGAGCTTGTCGCTGGGAAGCGGCAACGGCTTGCTGCCCGCAAGCGGATGATGGCATCTTCACTCCGCCGCGTCGACCCGACCTGGCGGTCGCTCCGGCCAGGTCGCCGTCAACTTCGCCTTCGCTGGCGCGTTGTAATAGCATTAACCAGATTCCGGGCCAGGCCGCAGTGACCAGCCCCGTCGTTCCGGGGTGTTGCGGGAACCCCTGGCGCGAAGCCGGTGCCCGACGGCCCTTGGCCCGCCGGAGAAGGATCTTCCGGACCCGGCGCCTGCCACCCGGTTTTCTTTTTTGGCGCCTGCGGACGGCGCTTGGCGCGTTCAGTCACCGCCATCAATCCGACACCTGGCAAGGTGATCATTTCTGCCGAGTCCGTATTGACCGGCATGGAAGTGATCGCTGAACCTGCATGGCCGACTGGCCATTCCGACAACCGAGCACGCTGTGCTCTCCCCGGCGCGCGGGAACCCGTGCTGCCGATGAACCTTCCCGACAGGTCGATAGCTATCCATGCTGAAGGATCTCGGCATGATGTTTGCTTCGCAGTCGCAGGGGAAGGACATCAAAGGAGTTTGATAGACAATGTCCAGGAAACTGTTTTCGCGTTACTCGCTCGGCGGCCGCGCGCTGCCAAACCGCGTCGTCATGGCGCCGATGAATCGCAACCGTGCCAGCGACTGGCAACTCGCACCGACGGCGCTCACCGCCAGGTACTACGCCCAGCGCGCGTCGGCGGGGCTGATCATTGCCGAAGGCACGCCCGTCTCGCCGCAGGCGCGCGGCTGCGCGCGTACTCCGGGGATCTACAGCCAGGCACAGATTGCCGGCTGGCGCAACGTGACGCGCGCCGTCCATCGCGCGGGTGGAAGAATCTACCTGCAACTCTGGCACGTCGGTCGCGTCGGCCATTGCAGCCTGCGCGCCGACGGTTCGCCGCCGGTCGGGCCGAGCGCGATCGGCCTGGAAAAGGACCGGGTGCCGATCCTCAGGGCTGGCGCCGAGCCGGTGCTGGTTCGCTGCGACCCGCCGCGGGCGCTGAGCAGTGAGGAGGTCAGGGCGACCGTCGATGATTTCGCGCGAGCGGCAGAAAACGCCATGGTGGCCGGCTTCGACGGCGTCGAGATCCATGCCGCGAACGGCTATTTGTTCGATCAGTTCCGCTGTCCTTACCTCAATGACCGTGCCGACGAGTATGGTGGCGCTGCCCGGGCGCGCTGGCGCTTTCTTCTCGAGACGGTCGAGGCCGTCGCGGATACGGTCGGCAAGGCGAAGGTCGGTGTCCGTATCTCGCCGCTCGGCACGGCGCACGAGATGCAGTTCGACCCGGCGCCGCTATTCGCCTACGGCTATCTCGCCTGTCAGCTCGACCGGCTGGGGATTGGCTATCTGCACGTCTATGACCAATCCGGAAGCTGGATGCACGACCCGCAGAGCGACCTGCTGCAGCACCTGCGAGCCTGCTTCTCGCAGACCTTGATCCTCTGCGGCGGCTTCGACCGCGCGCGCGCCGAAGCCGCCTTGCGCGCGGACTGCGGCGACCTGATCGCCTTCGGCAAACACTTCATCGCCAATCCCGACCTCGTCCAGCGCCTGCGCATCGGGGCGCCGCTGGCGCCTTGGGATTCGGCGACGATCTACAAGGGAGGTGCCAGGGGTTACGTCGATTACCCTACTCTCGAGGAGGAGGCGGTCGGCGAGACGTGATCACCGCCACGCGCATTGCCGCTCGTCGCAGCGGACATTGAGTGATGAAACTCCTTTGCGACGAAATGCTCAAGGGTCTGGCGCGCTGGCTGCGCACCGCGGGTCACGACGTCGCCATGGAGCCGGACGGCACCGCGGACCGGCGCCTGATCGAACGTGCCATGGCGGAAGAGCGCCTGCTGCTGACACGCGATCGCAGTCTCCTGGAGATTCGCGGCGCACAGAAGGTCGTCCTGCTGCTGGCCAGCAACGACCTCGAGAGCAGCGTACGGGAACTGACCGGCCGGCTGGGGATCGACTGGCTGCACCAGCCTTTCAGCCGCTGTTCGCTGTGCAATACGCCCTTGGTGGCCGTCGAGCGTCCGGCCGATCTGCCGAGCGATATCGTGCGCGCGTGGTTCTGCACCACCTGTGGCAAGTACTACTGGCGCGGTGGGCATGTGGATCGGATGCGGCATCGCCTGCAGCGTTGGCAGGGGATGCCCGGAGGCGAGTCCTGAGCGCGTGTCCGGCGTGCGGCGAGAGGCCGGCGAAGCGCGGTGCTGGCCGCTCAGTGCCCCATGATCACGACCGTATCGCCTTTGCGATTGGTGAACTGTCCGAGAACCGGCTTGCGCTGTTCAGTCAGCCAGAGGTAGAGAGGATCGCCAGGTTTCGGTGCCAGGACGAAATAGCGAAATTTGGCCGCCTGATAGGGAGTCATCAGTTCTTCCCGCGTCACCGGCATATACGGGTAACCCCGGCCCGCGTAGTAGGCAATCCGCAAGTCCTCGTAGTAGATGGGATCGGCGGGATTGGTGTTGCGCGACAACCAGCTTGCTGCCTCGAGATAGTGTGTCTTCTTGGTGCCCAGCGAGATCACGTTGCTCAGCATGACGACGACGGCTGCCACGGCCAGGGCCTTCGCCAGACGCGGGAAGCTCCTGGCAAACAGCAGGCAGGCAACCGCCAGCAGGGGCACCGCCAGCAGATTCAGCAAGCTCAGATAGCGGGAGTTGATGAAATGCTGTTGAATGAAGAACAGGAACAGCACGCCGTAATAGGCCAGCCAGGCCCAGACGAAGGGCCTCAGTCGTTGCCAGCAGGCGCGCACCACCTGCCCACTTTGCGGGTGGAGCAAGGGTAGAGCCAAGGGCCCGCTGAGCGTGAAGAACTTCGCCAGCATCGTCACCGTCACGCCAAAGAAGACGATCTTGCCGGCGTCGTCTGTCGAATACTTGGCCAGCGCCGCGCTGGCAAACTGGCTGGCCATCAGGTTGAAGCCGGCGACCAGGGTGCGGGGATCGAGCAGGGACAGATAGTATGCGATCCGCGGTTGGGTGATCCCTCCGCGGGCAAGCATCGCCAGCGCGGCAATCAGGACCGCAGCCAGCGGCAGCGCAGACAACTGCACGAGCCTCAGCCAGCCCGCGCGCCGATGCAGGTCACCGACCAGGCAGAGGGCGATCGCCGGCAACACGAGAACCGCTTCCAGGCGAAACAGGCAGGCACAGACCGTCGCCAGTTGGATCAGCGCGGCGCGCCGCCAGCCACCGCTCTCCAGCCAACCCAGAGCCAGGGAAAGTGCGAGAAGGCAGAAAAACCAGAAGCCCTGCTCGCGGATGATGTCGTCGCGAAAGTGGTTGAACGCGGGCATCGACAACACTACCAGGCAAGCCCAGTAGCCACTGCCGGCGGCGAAGCGCTCGCTGACCGAGACCAGCAGAGCACAGGTTGCCGCCATGAAGAACGCGCCCCAGAGATAGGCCGCCGGCTCGAGCGGGAGGGCGGACAGCCAGTGAGTGCCAGCCAGCAACAGAGAAAACCACGGCCAGTCAAAGCCCTGAAAAGCCGCCTGCGGGCCTTGTTCGAGAGCCTGCTGGGCAACCGCCAGATACAGCGCAGCGTCCTTGCCCACGGTGACGGTGCCGGCAAACGCCACCAGCGAGAGGAGCAGGCTACCCAGGAAAGCGAGCGCCGTCGGCGGCAACCGACGCACTCGCTCCACGAGATCCGACATCACGAAATCCTTTCCAGAAGGTGGCACCTGCAGGCGTCAGGGCCAGGCGAACAGGCGAATGGCCTTGCGCAGGTAGGTCCAGCGCAAGGCCTGCGCTACGCTCAGGTGCACGGCGGATCGATAGAAGCGGCGGGCCGTCGCCTTGTCGCCAGCCAGCACGGCGGTGCGAAACAGCGACAGATAGCGTTGCGCCGCGTAGCGCTTGCGCAGCGACTGGCATGACGCGGGCAGGGCAGCGAACACCTCCCGCACCATGGTTGCGGCGCGTTCCTCTTCCTGATCACGGTCGTGGCGCAAGCTGTCGGCATGCTTGTGGATGCGCGCCAGCGGTTCTCTGGTGATCACCACCGGCGCGCTGACCAACAGGTAGGCAAAAACCGGAATGTCCTCGCCGGCGCGCAGGTTCTCCGGGTAGGGCCGCTGCAACAACAGATCGCGGCGAAACAGCGAGCAGCCGTGCGAGACCGAGAGGCGCTTCTGCAGCAGATAGCGCCGGGCGAGTTGCGCCGGCGAGGCGACGGGAACGGGGCTCGGTAGGCGCAGCCGCTCGCGTCCATCGGAATACACCGATAGTTGGGCGCCGAGAAACATTCCTGCTCGCGGGTGCGCAGCGACCAGCTTGCGCAGCGTCGCCAGGGCATTTGGCAACAGCTCGTCGTCGGCGTCGAGGAGCAGCACGTGCGAGCCGCGTGCCAGGCCGATGCCGCGATTGCGTGCCGCGGCCGCCCCGGCGTTGGCCTGGTCGATGACGCGCAGGCGAGGATAGCGGGTCGCGTAGTCCGCCAGCACATCGCCGGTATGGTCGCTGGAGCCGTCGTTCACGACAATCAGCTCGACATCCTCTGCCCCCTGCGCGAGCACCGAATCGAGCGCGCGCGGCAACAGGCGAGCGTAGTTGTAGGCCGGAATGACGACGCTGATCAGTGGCTCGACCGGCTCAGTCATGTCCATTCACCGCCGCACCGAGCCGCGGATGCCTGGCCTGGCCGGCGATCGACGGCCGGCGGACGCCGTTGCGTGTCGCCGCCGCTATGAATCCTCGCAGCCAAGCTGTGCCACCTCTCTCTGTCGGGGAGCCTGCCGGGTGGTTCCGGCACTGAAACCCGCATTGTCCGCGATCCGCACCGAGATGCAACAGCGCCTGCCGGCCAGCGGGCAAAAGGTGTACATTGGCGCCTTCCGACACAGGCGAGGACGGCGCGGAGCATGTGGCAGGACGAACAATGGCATCGATAGTCGGCTTGACGCGCCGGAGGGCGGACGCGCGCCGCTGCTTGGCCACTGCCGGCGATGCCGATCGAGCGCCGCCGGAACGCGCATGCTGAGCCTGTTGCGCGCCTGGCGGGAACGCGGCTGGAGCGAAATCGATGCCGCGGCCTATGCGCAGGCCTGGCAGCGCTTCGGCGGCAGCGTGGCGACTCATCCCCTGATCGTCGAGCGACTGGCGGCTCTCGCGCGCATTCCCGTGCGCTACCTCGGCTGGTTCGCCGGCGGCGAGTTGCTGGCGGCGATTCCCTGCTGGGGCAACCATCTGGCGCTCGCCAAGGAGGTGCTGAAGAAACGCCGTCAGCGCGGCGCCTTCGACCTCGGCAACGCCGAGGTCATTCTGCCGATCGCCGAAAACGCGCGCGTGCCCGTGCGCCAGGTCATGCGCTACGTTTCCGAAGTGAACGCCGGTCAGATCGCCGGTCTCAAACCACAGCCCGAAGGGCTGGCGCTGGCCCGCGCGCCCGAAGAGTACTCGACCAAGTTTCGCTACAACCAGCGGCGCGAGCTGCGCCTGCTTGCCGAGGCTGGCGGCAGTCTGCGGCCGATGCTCGACTATTCCCCGGTGCAGCAGGCCCTGATGTACGCCGACCTGTTTCAGCGCCGCTGGGGCTTCGCCCCGCGCGGGAAGGCGCATCTCGGCGAGGTGTTCGGCCTGCTGCGCGAATTCATCACCGGCTCGGTGCTGCTGCATGACGAACGGCCGATCGCCATCCAGATTCTCTATCGGGTCGAGGCGCCGAAGTGGGTTTCGCTCGAATTCATCAACGGTGGCGTTGACCCGGCGACCCGCGACTTCAGTCCGGGCAGCGTGTTGAGCTTCGTCAATACGCAGGCGGCCTGGGCCGAGGCGCGGGCCCTCGGCAAGCCGCTGCGCTACTCCTTCGGTCGCGCCGACCGCGGCTACAAGGACCGCTGGTGCCATCGCGTGCCGGTCTATAGAATCTAGAATCCACAGAGACTTGTCTTCCCCGCGTCCTGCGCGGGTTCATCGTCCGGGTCCGCCATGAGTTCACTGAAACAACAACTGCTGCGGCGTCATCGCCGGCAAAAACACCTCGTCCTGCTGGCGACCCTGCTGCTGCTCGCGCCAGTCGGTATCTTCGTCGACTGGTGGCTGGTGCCCCTGGTGCTCTTCGTCGGCTGGATCGCGCACGAGGCCTGGTTCGCCGACCACCTCTTCTATTCGCCGCGCGACGACTACCAGTATGCCTTTCCGGCCGACACCGTGGCGCAGAACGTCTCGCTCGCCGACGGTGTGCTGCGGTTGAGCGCACCGCTGGCGGCCGGCGAAACGCTGATTCTCGCCGTCGAGCTGCGGAGCACGCGGCTGGGCCACTTCCTCGACCCGCATGTGTGGATCGGCGACGACCGCCAGGATTTTGAACGCGGCGTGCGTGGCCGGCGCTTCCTGAACCTCTCGGGACAGGCGGTGGCGGTCGGCATGGGCGAGTTGGCGATCGAAGGCCGCTTCTGCCGCCTGCCCGCGATGGCGACGCTCTACACGTTCGACAATCCCGACTACGCCGAGCGCCGCATCATGGTCCTCGCGCCGCACGCTGACGATGCCGAACTGGCGGCGTTCGGCCTGTATAGCCGGGCGTCCGAGGCAGTCATCGTGACGCTCACGCAGGGCGAAGTCGAGGCGGCGAACTACCAGCGCCTCGGGCTCGCTGCCGCGCCGGCGGCGCAGCTCAAGGGGCGCCTGCGCACCTGGGACAGCCTGGCGATACCGCTCTGGGGCGGCGTTCCGCAGAGCCGCTGCGTGCAGCTTGGCTACTACTGCCTGCAACTGCCGGCGATGCTCGCCGAACCCGAATTGCCGGTCGGCTCGCGCGAGTCGGGTGAGCAGGATGTGCGCAGCGCCCGTCGGCACAATCCGCTGCGCCTGCCGGCGGACAGCGACGGACTGCCCTGCGGCAGAAACCTGCTGGCCGACCTGGTCGCGTTGATCGAACATTTCCGCCCCGAAGTGATCGTCACCCCGCACCCCGAACTCGACCCGCATCCGGATCATTTCGCCACCTCGCTGGCCATCGATCAGGCTGTGCAACGGGCATTCTGGAAGCCCGAGATCGCCCTGCTCTATGCCAATCACCTGCTCGACAACGATCGCTGGCCGATGGGTCCGGCGGGCGACGGCATCGCCTTGCCGCCGGCGCTGGCGCCGCTGCCGGCCGACGGCCTGTGGAGCCCGCACCTGAGCGCCGAACACCAGCTCGACAAGGCGATGGCGCTGGCCATGCAGCACGACCTGCAGCGTCCCCTGTCGCTCAAGCATCGCCTGCGCCGGACCATCCAGCAGCTCCTTGCCGGCCGCCGCTGGCCGGCGACCGGCGAGAACGACTTCTTCCGCAAGGCTGTTCGCCGCCACGAACTGTTCTGGGTGCGCCGCTTCGACTCCTGACCGCCGCGACCACCCCATCGATCCCATGACCCACGCTACCCGTTCCGTGCCCGGTGCGCCGACGAGCGCCGCGCCATGCCCCAGTTGCCAGGCGCCGATGTCGGCGCACAGCTTTCAGCGCCAGCTCAACGGCCAGGTCACCCTCGACATCTGCTTTCCCTGTCAGGGTATCTGGTTCGACGAGTTCGAGAGCGCCCAACTGGCGCCCGCCGGCGTCCTCGAGCTCTTCCGTCTGCTGCACCAGCATCACGCCGACCTGCGCCAGCCCTGGCGCGACCCGCTGCACTGCCCGCGCTGCCGCGAGTCGCTGCTGCACTGCCTCGACAACACGCGCAGCGGTCGCTTTGCCTACAGCCGCTGCCCGCAGCGGCACGGCCGCTACAGCGCCTACTCGGCATTCATGATCGAAAAAGGCTTCGTTCGCCAGCTCAGCGGCGCCGAAGTCGAGGACCTGGCGCGGCGGGTGCAGACCATCCGCTGCTCCGGCTGCGGCGCGCCCGTCGACATCCGCCGCGAGCACGTGTGCACGCACTGCCGGTCGCCGATCGTCATCCTCGATCCGGACGCCGTGCAGAGCGCGCTCGACGACTTCGGCAAGAAGGCAGTACGGCAGCAGACTCTCGACCCGCACGCCCTCGCCGATGCCCTGATCGCCAACGAGCGCGCGCGCTCGCAGACCCGGCGGCAAGAGCGCAACGAAGGCGTCGACGGCGGCATTTCGGACCTCGTACTGGGCGGCATCGAGATGGTGTGGAATCTGCTGAGGCGATAGCGTGGGAGAGGCACCGACCCGCTTGCAGGAGAACCTGCTCGCCCGTTTGACGGCACTCCACGGCGACCGGGGTCTGTGGGAAGACTTCGCCCAAGGGTGGGCGCAGGAATGCGGAACGGTCGTTCCAGCCGACCCGCAGGCACTGATCGAAGAGTGTCTGCAGCACGATCCTCTGGACCTGCTGGAGGCGACACTGGGCATCGCACCAAGGCTCGGCATCGCTCCGGCTGTCACGGGGAAGTCGAATCCACGCTGCGAAGTGGCCATTGGCATGTGCCTGCTCGCGTGCGAAAAATACATCGTGCAGCAGGCCAGGATCGTCGGCGCCGCTCCACCCGACGACATGCTGATCGGTGTCGGTCATCAACTGGCGGCAGCACTGGTTGCTGGCGTATGGTGCCAGAATGGGGTCAGGATCAACATTGACCCGAAGGTGCGCAAGCCGGTCGCGGTGAACGTCCTGCCGCAGCACGCAGCACCGCTGGAATATGGTTTCCAAGGCGACCGCGAATGCGCCAAAGCCGAACTGCAAGCGCTGGTCAATGCGTCGCTTGCCGATCCGGCCCTATTCGACAGGCCAGCGCGTCTCCAGGAACTGTGCGAACGCGGCGCACTGCCCTCTGACGCGGTTCTCAAGCGGGGCCTGGATCGTTATGAAAGCCAACAGGGCGCGCGCCCGATGTTCGGCCTGAACTCTTCAGATCATCACCCGATGGCTGTGACTGTCCTTCGGCAGGAGTTTGCGACGCAGTTTCGCGTGCCGACTTTCTTTTATGCTGCGGCGACTCGTGGTCGCCTGCAGGACGCCGAAGCAGATGTTTGGAACGGCCTGCAGGGGGACCTGCTGCACTATCTCGAAACCCTGTTTCAACAACTCTACCCGCAGGAGGCGAAATCGATGCAAGCTCTGGAGGATATGCGTTTTCGAGTGGCACTGTCGTTTGCCGGTGAGCATCGTCTCTATGTCCGGGACGTCGCCTCGGCACTGACGGAGAAACTGGGCAGAGAGGCCGTTTTTTACGACTACAACTTCAAGTCGCAGACGGCCGTTCCGGACTCGGACCTCCTGCTGCAGCACATTTATCACGATCAATCCGACCTCGTAGTCGTCTTCCTGGGCGGCAACTACCAAGGCAAGGAATGGTGCGGACTCGAATGGCGGGCGGTGCGCGACCTGATCAAGAAGCGCGACGGGAAGCGGATCATGTTCTTTCGTTTCGACAATGTGCCAGTCGACGGTGTTTTTTCGCTCGATCTCGCCATCGACTGCGGCGAGCATTCCAGCGCCGAGGCGGCGAGCCTGATCCTCGAACGTCTGCAGGTAACTTTACCGAAACCGTAGCGTCGTAGGTTGGGTTAGGCCGCAGGCCGTAACCCAACATCCCGCGGCAGAAACGTTGGGTTACGCTGCGCTAACCCAACCTACGAAGCCACGCAGCCACGAACCCACGAAGCCACGCAGCCACGGCACTCCACTTCCGGAATGAACCACCCTACAGGCAGAACCCCATGGCACGAGACGTCAAGAAACTCCTCCAACACCTGGAAGCCGACGCCATCCAACCGCTCGACAACGGCGCCGTGCACCAATGGTCGCAGAACGAAATCGATGCCCTGCACCTGGCGCTGGCGGCAGAGCGGCCGCTGCTGGTGCGGGGAGAACCGGGCACAGGCAAGACGCAACTCGCGCTCGCGGCGGCGGCAGCGCTCAAGTGGCACCTGCAGTGCGTCACCGTCAGCCCGCGTTTCGAGGCGCAGGATCTGTTCCATCGTTTCGATGCCGTGCAGCGGCTGGCCGACGCGCAGGCAGCCGGTGCCGGCGGCGGTGGCGTCAAGCGCGACGAGGACTACTGGCTGCCGGGGCCGTTTTGGCGAGCCTTCGACTGGTCCGGCGCAAGGGGTTACGGACCTCGATCTGGCGAGTCTCCGGCAGACGAGGCTGCCACGCCCCCCGGCCACGTGATCCTCATCGACGAGATCGACAAGGCCGACAGCGACGTGCCGAACAGCCTGCTCGAAGTCCTCGGCAGCCGCGAGTTCCCGAACCCGGTCAACCAGCAGCCGATCCGCCCGCAGGACGGCCTGCTGCCGCTGGTCGTCATCACCACCAATGAAGAGCGCGAGCTGCCGGCCGCCTTCCTGCGCCGCTGCGTGGTGCTGACGCTCGAGCCTGACGAGTCCTACGTCGACTTCCTCGTCAAGCGCGGGCGGGCGCACTTCCCGAGCACCTTGCAGCCGGCTGATCGTCGGCAGAAGGAGGAGGAGATTTTCCAGACGGCGGCCGAGCAGCTCGCCGAGGACCGCAAGAACGCCAAGGCGGCCGGCGTGCCACCGCCGGGCCTCGCCGAATATATCGACCTGCTGACCGCGCTTCGCCGCCTGGCGCCGGGAAATCCGGAACAGCAAGGGGATTGGCTGGCCCGCCTCGCGCGCTACGCCTTCCTGAAGAACGGCGTCGTCGAAGACAACCCGAAGCTCTCGCAAAACCCCTCGGCCGCCGACAAGACGGGTTCATCGAAGGGATGAGACGCTCGCCGTTGCTGGCGCGCGCCGACCTGCTGCACGCGCTCGAACTCGCCGGCGACGATGGCGACAGTGAGCGGCGCTATGCCGGCGCGCTGGCCTTTTTCGAGCGGCCTGGAGATGCCATGGTCCGCTTCGCCATCGGGATAACGGCCCGCATCGACGCCGACGTTGTTACAGGCGTGCCCTCCGGCGCGACTCCCGAACCAGCCGCAACCGACCGTCTGCAAGCGCCGCTCTTCGCCATCACCGCCTGCCGTCGCCTCGACGTGCCGGCCGACTCCGACGACACCCTCAAACCCTCGCCGCTGACGCCCGCGCAATGCGCGCCCCGCGCCACGGACGGCAGCGCCGCACCCTTCGTGCCGCTCGTTCGCCGCGCGCGCCTGTGGTCGGCGCTCAAGCGCTCGGCGCTCGAAGTCCGCCAGAGCGGACTCGACATGCCGCGCCTGCTCCGCGAACTGGCGCGCGCCCGACCGGTGCGGCGGCTGCCGAACAGGCGTCAGGCGATCTGGGGCGGCGAGTTTGTCATCGTCTGGGATCGCGCGCCGCATCTGCTGCCCTATCAGGAAGATTTCCAGGAGATCGTCGACGATCTGCTGCTGCAACGCGGTAAGGCCGGCTGTACCCTGTGGCTGGTCGACGGCAGCCCGCAGCAGGTCACGTGGCGCTGGCCCGCCAGAGCGGACGCCGCCGCCTTCGCGGCCATTCCGCGGCCACCGGCGGGCACGCGCGTGCTGATTCTCTCCGACACCGGCGCGCTTGCCGGTTGGCCAGGGGCGGCGCGTACCTGGGCCGAGTTTACTCGCCGCCTCGCACAGCACGGCGCGCAGCCGGTCGTTTGGGCGCCGCTGGCGCCGGCACAGATCGAAGTCGAACTGGCGCGGCGGGCGCACGTCTTCTGCCTGCAGGCGGGGGGCGGGCTGCGGCGCCAGCGTGGGCGCATCGCCGACGACGAGCAGCGGCGTGCCGAAGCCGCGCGCCTGGCGGCGCTGCGCGAGCGCCTGCTCGCGTGCATGGCCTTCTGCGTGCGCGTCGAACCGGCGCTGCTACGTGCCTTGCGCGGAGTCGCTCCGGCCACCGCCGGCGAGCCGGGGCTGGAAGCGCTGGTCTGGAGCCACCAACCGGTGGTCTACGACAGCCGCGTTTCGCGCGCCGTCACTGCCGGGCATGTTGCCCACTACCGCCAGGCGTTTGGCGAACTGACGGCCGACGAGCAGGTCGCGGCGCTCGAGCGGACGCTGCACATCCACGCCTGGCGCGGGCAGGCGACCGAAGCGGCCGAGTTGCTGATCTGGCAGGCGCACGCCAGGGACGAGGCGAAGAGCGCCCGCGACGCCCAGCTCGAGAAGGCGTGGCGCTGGTTCCAGTCGTTCCGCGCAACGGCGACACGCTCGACGACCCCGGACCCGCAACTGCGCCAGTACACGCTCGACCTCGTTGCCCGCAATGGGGCCGACCTGAAGTGGGTCGAGGATAACTCCGAGTGGTTGGCGCCGGTCTGGGTCGCCACCGACGAAACGTCGTCGCCGGCCGGGCTGCGGCCCGCCGACCTGCTGCGCGCGATCGGCGCCCGTGAGGATCTGCAGCCAGTCACCTGCCAGCTTGGCGTGCAGGCGGCAGGACTGATGCTGTGGGCCGCCGAGCGCCCTTCCGGGCCCGCGCATTCGCGTGTCGGTTCTCCGCTGCAGATCAAGCGACTGCTGGTCAGCGACGGCGAGGGGCGACCGGCGCGTCTGCTCGACCCGGCCGCCAGCCCGCAGCAGCCGGTCGCGTCGCTCGCCAGCCTGCGTGACCCGGCAGCCGCGCTGACGCTCACGGCCGGCCAGCACAGCTACCGCGTCAGCCACATCGAACGCCCCGTCTGGGCGCAGGAAATCGGCCGTGATGCGAGCGGGCTGTACGCCGACCTGCTCGTTCCGGTCGAGTCGGGAGAGGCGCCGGACGGCGCGCAGCCGATCGTCCAGCGCATGCGCTACATCGAGGCCGGGCACTTCCGGATGGGTTCGCCGGCTGCGGAAGCCGAGCGCTATGAGGATGAAGGCCCGCAGCACGCGGTGACCCTGACGCAGGGTTTCTGGCTCGCCGACAGCGCCTGCACGCAGGCGCTGTGGCAGGCGGTGATGGGCGACAACCCCAGCCATTTCACCGCCGAGAACCAGGGCGGCGCGCAGCATCCGGTCGAGCAGGTGAGCTGGGATGACGTCCAGCTTTTCCTGCGCCGGCTCGAAGCGCGGTTGCCGGCGGGCTGCGGCGCCAACCTGCCGAGCGAGGCCGAGTGGGAGTACGCGTGTCGTGCCGGGACCACGACACCGTTCAGCTTCGGCGAGACCATCACGCCCGAGCAGGTGAATTACGACGGCAGATACCCCTACGCCGGTGGCAGCAAGGGTTTGTATCGCCAGGCGACGGTCCCTGTCAGGAGCCTGCCGGCGAACGATTGGGGCTTGTACGAGATGCATGGCAATGTGTGGGAGTGGTGCGCCGACGGGCGACGCGCGTATGCCGAGCGCGACGAAACCGACCCAAGGGGGGCGGCGGGCCAGGGTGTGTCCGGGCGCGCGCTACGCGGCGGCTCCTGGTACGACTTCGCCTGGAGCGTCCGCTCGGCGTACCGCTTCGCGTACGCGCCCGGCAGCGCCGACCGGGGCGTCGGTTTCCGCTTTGCCCTGAGGTCCACGAGCCCAGCCGGGGCCACGGAGTGGCCGGCGCCGCGGAGCGGCGCTGACGGTGCCGCGGGACGCGGCACCGTTGCCGCCCCCGGGACGGGGGCGGCAACGAAAAAGCGCAGGAAGCGCTGAGGGACGAAGCGCGCCGGGCCGCCAATGACCCCTCGATTTCTCGAACCCACACCGCGAAGGGAGAACGCCGCATGAGCTGCGAGTTGCATTTTTTCGCCATCCCCGCCCTCGACAGCCGCGCGGCACAGGACGCGCTCAACGGCTTCCTGGCGCAGCACCGCGTGCTGAGCGTCGAGAAGCAGTGGCTGGAGGCCGGCGTCAATTCGCACTGGGCGCTGTGCATCGGCGTCGACACCGGCGTCGGTCCGCTGCCGGACGCACTGAAAGTGGGCCAAGGCAAGGCCGGGCGGCCTGGCAGGGTCGATTACCGCGAGGTGTTGTCGCCGGAAGATTTTGCCGTTTTCGCCGCCTTGCGCAGCCTGCGCAAGGAGTTGAGCGAGCGCGACGGCGTGCCGCCCTATACGCTGTTCACCAACGAGCAGTTGGCGTCGATGGCACGCGATCGACCGGCCAGCGAACAGGCGCTGCGCGCCATCGACGGCGTCGGCGAAGCGCGCTCGCGCCGGTACGCGCCGCCGTTCCTCGCCGCCATCGCCGCCGCCTGCGGCGGGCCGGCGGCGTGAAGCGACTGGCGATTCGCCTCGAGGAGGTGGCCGAGCGCAGCAACCTCATGCTCGCCACCTGGAAAGCGGCGCGCGGCAAGCGCCAGCGACCGGCCGTGGCGCGTTTCCTCGCCGACCTCGACGGCCAGCTCGATCATCTGGCAGCCTGCATCCTCAACGGCCAGGCACCGCAGGGGCAGTACACGAGCTTCACGATCCACGACCCGAAGCGACGCCTGATCCACGCCGCGTGTTTCGCCGACCGTGTTCTGCAGCACGCGATACTGAATCTCGCCGAGCCGCGCTTCGAAGCGATGCTCGTCGATTCGACGTACGCCTGCCGGCCGGGCAAGGGCGTGCACGCCGCGGCCCGGCAGGTGCAGCGCAATCTGCAACGCTTCGCCTGGCGCGTACAGGTCGACGTCGACAGCTACTTTCCGAGTATCGACCACGCCTGCCTCAAGGCGTTGCTGGCCACACGCTTCAAGGGTGCCGGCTTCCTGGCGCTGCTTGGGCGAATCATCGACACCGCCGGCGATGCCGGCCGCGGCCTGCCGATCGGCTCGCTCACTTCGCAGCACTTCGCCAATGCCTACCTCGACACCGCCGATCGTCGCCTGCTCGAAGATCGCCGGGTGCGCGCCCACGTACGCTACATGGACGACATCCTCTGGTGGTGCGACAGCCGCGCCGACGCGCTGGCGACGCTTGCCGAGTTGAACGATTTTCTCCGGCGCGAGCGCGGCCTGCAACTCAAGCCCAAGGTCAGCATCGCGCCGAGCCGCACCGTCGTCGCCTGGTGCGGCTTCCGCATCGACCAGGCAGTGATCCTGCCGAGCCGGCGCAAGCTCGCGCGCTATCGCCGGCACGCGCGCCAGATCGAGTGCGCGTGGGCCAGCGGTCAGGTCAGCGAGGCCGAAGTACAGCGTGCCAGCGCCAACTCGCTCGCCACGCTCGCGCACAGTCGCAGCCTCGGATTTCGCCGGCGCTTCTGGCAGCAGCACCCGAGCCTTGACGATCTGGCAGCCGGTCAACCCGATCACCCGTAGGTTGGGGTGAGCCCGCGAACCCCAAGACCCAGGCGATCCACTATCATGCCGCCATGCGCTATCGTCGGGCCAATGTCGCCGGGGCGACGTACTTCTTCACGGTCAACCTCGCCGACCGCCAATCGAGCCTGCTCGTCGACCACATCGATGCCTTGCGCGAAGCGCTGCGACGGGTGCGCCAGGTGCATCCCTTCGGTATCGACGCCATGGTCGTTCTCCCCGATCACCTGCACGCCCTGTGGACGCTGCCGCTCGGCGACGCGGACTTCGCCACTCGCTGGATGCTCATCAAGGCCGGCTTTTCGCGGCAGATTCCGGCGACCGAGTTCCGTTCGCCAAGCCGTGTGGCGAAGGGGGAACGCGGGATCTGGCAGCGCCGCTATTGGGAGCATGTGATTCGTGACGAGGAGGACTTCGCACGGCATGTCGAATACATCCATTTCAATCCCGTCAAGCATGGGCTGGTGCGGCAGCCGGTGGAGTGGCCCTATTCGTCGCTGCACCGGTATGTTCGGCTTGGCTTGGTGGGGGCTGAGTGGGCGTCGGATGGCCGTGGCGAGGGGCGGTTCGGTGGGTGATGGCGAGGTGTTGGGGTTCGCGGGCTCACCCCAACCTACGACGTTTTCCGGACCGGGAGCCATGGCTGGCGCGATGGGCAGGCGATATTCACCTATTGATGCCGGCCGAGTCGCGGATGATGGATGCCGTGATCAGCAGCCTGCAACCCGTAGGTTGGGGTGAGCCCGCGAACCCCAACACCCGATCGTCACACGACCGCTCCGCCATCGTTTCGCCATGCGTGCGCCGGCGCGGCGAGCGGTGGAGTGGCTGGATTCACCCATTCGTGCTTCCCGGATCGGCGATAATGGATGTCGTGAACAGTGCCGATTGCCAGCAGAGCAAGAAGTGTGTCCGAGCGCGCGCTACGCGGCGGCTCCTGGAACAACGACGCCAGGAACGTCCGCTCGGCGAACCGCAACGCGAACGCGCCCGACAACGCCAACCAGGACGTCGGTTTCCGCTTTGCCCTGAGCTCGATCGGCAGCGGGTGTCGAAACACCCCGGCATGGACTTGCCGTTGCCGATGGACCAGGCGCTGTTTCCGGTGGTGGGTGCCGCGGGGCGCCTGCCCAAACTCGAAGGCTCCCGGGGTGTGGGTAGTGGCGGCGCCGCAGCGCCGTCGCGACAGCTCCCCGGGAAGCCGCTTTCCGGTAACGGGCAATGAACGCCGTCCTCGATGCGGAAACCTGGCGCCGGCGTGGGCCGGCGGCCTTCCCGCCGCCCTGGGCGAGCGCCTGGGGTGGCGATCGCTTCGGCCTGTGGGCCGATCTGGCGGTTGCCGGCGTCGTGCAGCGCCTGCGCTGGATCGAGCCCGGCAGTTTTCTGATGGGCGACGAGACGCAGCCGGAGAGCCAGGTGCTGACGACGATCGACGCCGGTTTCTGGCTGGCCGATACGGCCTGCACGCAGGCGCTGTGGCTGGCGGTGATGGGCGAGAATCCGAGCTATTTCAGCGAGGCGAATGAACGTCAGCGAGGCAGTCCGCAACATCCGGTCGAGTGCGTGAGCTGGAACGATGTGGTGTTGCCGCCGGACGGTTTCCTTGCCCGCCTGCGGCCCTTTACTGCCGGCGTTGCGCCCGAACTACCGACCGACGCCGAGTGGGAATACGCGTGCCGCGCCGGCACCCGGACGGCCTACAGTTTCGGCGACCGGATCACCTCGGAGCAGGTGAACTGCTTCGGGCGGTTTGGTGAGGGCATGACCGTGGCGGTGAGAAGCTTGCCGGCGAACCTGTGGGGACTTTACGAGATGCATGGCAACGTGTGGGAGTGGTGTGCCCATGCCATTGATCGGGAGTGGCGAAGCACCCAAGGCGATGGCAGTGTGGCCGCGCGCACGCTGCGCGGCGGCTCTTGGCTCTACGATCCCATGGGCGCCGGCTCGGCGTTCCGCCGCGGGTTCGCGTCCGACGGCTCTCTCCAGCACGACGGTTTCCGCTTTGCACTGAGGTCCACGGGCCCGGCAGCGGCCCGCTAAGGCGGCAAAACGGCACCCCCTGCGGGACGTTTCGCCAACATCCTGCCAGCCCGTCGAGGCATCCTGGAGAACTTCCGAAAGCGTCGCCTGTTCTATACATCCGCCTGCTTTTCCCGTAGAATCTGGTCCTTGACTTGCGGCCCGCGGACCGTTGCGCGGCGGGTCGGAGTCTGGTGGTCTGGGGTCCGAGTGGTTGTCTCGTTATCCGGCGGCGCAAGCCGCCGTTTCAGTTTCAAAGCCTCCGCAATGGGTGGTCCATGTCGCACCTGATGAATACCTACGCTCGCTTGCCGATCGCCTTCAGTCATGGCGACGGGAGTTGGCTGACCGATACCGAGGGCAAGTGCTATCTCGACGCCTTGTCGGGTATCGCCGTCAATACATTGGGGCACAACCATCCGGATCTGGTCGCGGCGATCGCCGCGCAGGCCGGGCGCCTGCTGCACACCTCGAACCTCTACCGCATCCCGCAGCAGGAGCAACTCGCCGACAAGCTGGCGGCGCTGGCCGGCATGGACGAGGTCTTCTTCTGCAACTCGGGTTGCGAGGCCAACGAGGCGGCGATCAAGCTGGCGCGTTTCTACGGCCACCAGCAGGGCATCGACAGCCCGGCGATCGTCGTCATGGAGAAGGCGTTCCACGGCCGCACGATGGCGACGCTGTCGGCGACCGGCAATCGCAAGGCGCAGGCCGGTTTCGAGCCGCTGGTTTCGGGTTTTGCGCGCGTTCGCTACAACGATCTGGAGGCGATCAAGGCGGTTGCCCGCAACAACAAGAACGTCGTTGCGGTGATGCTCGAAATCGTCCAGGGGGAGGGCGGCGTCAACATCGCCGATGTCGGCTTCCAGCGCAGCCTGCGCGCGCTCTGTGACGACCGCGGCTGGCTGCTGATCTGCGACGAGGTGCAGTGCGGCACCGGCCGCACCGGCACCTGGTTCGCCTTCCAGCACGCCGGCATTCGCCCGGACGTGGTGACGCTGGCCAAGGGGCTTGGCGGCGGCGTGCCGATCGGCGCCTGTCTGACGGCGGGCAAGGCGAGTCGCCTGTTCAAGCCGGGCAATCACGGGTCGACCTTCGGCGGCAATCAACTGGCCACGACGGCGGCGCTGACGACCCTGGCCGTGATCGAGAAGGATGGCTTGCTCGCCAACGCCGTTGCCGTCGGGCAACTGATCCGCGATGGCCTGGCGCAGGCGCTGGCCGGCACGCAAGGCCTGGTCGACATCCGCGGCCAGGGACTGATGATCGGCATCGAACTCGATCGCGCCTGCGGCGAACTGGTGACGCGCGGCCTCGAGGCGGGCGTGCTGATCAATGTCACCGCCGACAAGGTGGTCCGCCTGCTGCCGCCGTTGACCTTCAGCGCCGACGAAGCGCGCGAGCTGGTGGCGCGCCTGGCGAAGCTGATCGGCGATTTCCTCGCCGCCCGATAGAGAACCGCCATGGACAGCGTCAAACATTTTCTCCAGTTCCGGGATTGCACGCGTGCCGAGTACGCGCATCTGTTCGAGCGGGCGCGCTGGATCAAGGCCGAGTTCAAGGCCTACCGCAAGTACTGGCCGCTCTGCGATCGTACGCTGGTGATGATCTTCGAGAAGGCGAGTACGCGCACGCGCCTGTCGTTTGAAGCCGGCATGCAGCAGCTCGGCGGTTCGGCGATCTACCTGAACAGCCGCGACTCGCAACTGCAGCGCGGCGAGTCGGTGGAGGACGCCGCGCAGGTGATCTCGCGGATGAGCGACGTGGTGATGATCCGGACTTTCGAGCAGGCGATGATCGAGCGCTTCGCCGCCAATTCGCGCGTGCCGGTGATCAATGGCCTGACCAACGAGTATCACCCGTGCCAGATCCTGGCCGACATCTTCACCTTCATGGAACATCGCGGCTCGATCCAGGGCAAGACGGTCGCCTGGATCGGCGATTCGAACAACGTCTGCAATACCTGGCTGCAGGCCGCCGAGGTGCTCGATTTCCGCGTCCATGTGTCCACGCCGCCGGGCTATGAGGTCGAGCCGGCGCGTGCGGGCCTGCATGGCACGGCGCATTTCGAGCAGTTTGCCGATCCGATGGACGCGGCACGCGCGGCCGATCTGGTAACCACCGACGTGTGGACCTCGATGGGTTTCGAAGCCGAGAACGACGAGCGCCGGCGCGACTTTGCCGACTGGCAGGTTGATGTCGAGATGATGCGGGCGGCACGGCCGCAGGCGCTGTTCATGCACTGCCTGCCCGTGCATCGCGGCGAGGAGGTCGCTGCAGCCGTGATCGACGGCCCGCAGAGCGTCGTCTGGGACGAGGCCGAGAACCGCATGCACACGCAGAAGGCCTTGCTCGAATACCTGCTCCTCGGCCGTGTCGATGCCGCCGGGCCTGGCACCAGTGCCAGTGCAGACTCCAACACCAAGACGCGGCCCTGAGCGGCCCGATGCAGGAATAAATCATGAGTGACATCAAGAAAGCCGTACTCGCCTATTCGGGCGGTCTCGACACTTCAGTGATCCTGAAGTGGCTGCAGGATACCTATGGCTGCGAAGTGGTGACCTTCACCGCCGACCTCGGCCAGGGCGACGAACTCGAGGCGGCGCGTCCGAAAGCGCTGCAGTTCGGGATCGCGCCGGAGAACATCTACATCGAGGACTTGCGCGAGGAGTTCGTGCGCGATTACGTCTTTCCGATGTTCCGTGCCAACACCGTGTACGAGGGCGAATATCTGCTCGGCACCTCGATCGCCCGGCCGCTGATCGCCAAGCGGATGATCGAGATCGCCAACCTGACCGGCGCCGAGGCGATCGCGCATGGCGCGACCGGCAAAGGCAACGATCAGGTTCGCTTCGAACTCGGCGCCTACGCGTTGCGCCCGGACATCAGGATCATCGCGCCGTGGCGCGAGTGGGACCTGCTGTCACGCGAGAAACTGCTCGCCTACGCCGAGCGCCACGGCATCCCGGTCGAAATGAAGCACCGGCAGGGCGGCTCGCCGTATTCGATGGATGCCAACCTGTTGCACATCAGCTACGAAGGCCGCCACCTCGAGGATCCAGCGGCCGAAGCCGAGGAGTCGATGTGGCGCTGGACGGTGTCGCCGGAAGCGGCGCCGGATGCCGCCGAGTACCTCGACCTCGAGTTCGCCAGGGGCGACCTGGTGGCGATCAACGGCAAGCGCCTGCCGGCCGACGCGCTGCTGGCGCTGCTCAACCAGCTCGGCGGCAAGCACGGTGTCGGCCGCATCGACCTGGTCGAGAACCGCTACGTCGGCATGAAGTCGCGCGGCTGCTACGAGACGCCGGGCGGCACCATCCTGCTGCCGGCGCACCGCGCGATCGAGTCGATCACCCTCGACCGCGAAGTCGCGCACCTGAAGGACGACCTGATGCCGCGCTACGCCAGCCTGATCTACAACGGCTACTGGTGGAGCCCGGAGCGCCTGGCGCTGCAGACGCTGATCGACCACACGCAGCAAGCGGTGAACGGTTGGGTGCGGGTCAAGCTCTACAAGGGCAACGTCATCGTCGTCGGCCGCGATTCGAAGACCGATTCGCTGTTCGACTCGACGATCGCCACCTTCGAGGACGATGCCGGCGCCTACGACCATAAGGACGCCGGTGGCTTCATCAAGCTGAACGCGTTGCGCATGCGTATCGCGGCCAATCTGGCGAGCCGCAGGAGCTGATCCGGGGAGGATCCGTCGATGTTCGGGCTGACGGAAGAGCAGATTTCGGACTTTGGCATGACCTTCGGGATCGGTGCCTTCATGCTCTTCATGCTGTTCATCATCGGCGAGATCGCCTGGAAGTCGAAAGCCGGCAGGACCGGGACGATCGTGCTGTTCTTCGTGCTGTCCTTCGGCATGATCGGTTTCATTACCAAGACGATCCTCGAGAAATTCTGGAGAATGTGAAGATGTCGCAATTCGACAATGTCAGCGTCGTCAAGCAGGCCAATGTCTACTTCGACGGCAAGTGTGTCAGCCATACGGTTTTCCTTGCCGACGGTACGCGCAAGACTGTCGGCGTCATCCTGCCATCGACGCTGACCTTCAACACCGGCGCTCCCGAAGTCATGGAAGGGGTCGGCGGCGCCTGCCGTGTTCGTCTTCAGGGCGAGGGCCAGTGGCGGGACTACGCGGCCGGCGAGTCCTTTGCCGTGCCGGGCGATTCGGCGTTCGAAATCGCCTGCGACGAGCCCTATCACTACGTCTGCCACTTCGCCTAGGGCGAGCGGCGGGGCGCCCGCCGCTGCCGCCTGAAACCGCCCATTGACCATCAGAAACCACCGAACGGACGCCGCATGCCTTCATTCGATTTTTCTTCAGAAGCCGACATGGCTGCACTGACCAATGCGATCGACGTCACGCGTCGGGCCATCGACAATCGCTACGACTTCAAGGCAACCAGTGCCAAGGTCGAGTTGAACGAAAAGGACAAGCTGATCACGCTGCACGGGGACTCCGACTTCCAGCTCGACCAGATCAAGGATCTGCTGTTTCCGGCGATGGAGAAGAAGGAGAAGGAGAGCACCAAGCGGCTCGACAGCCAGCCGGTGCAGCGGGTCTCGGGCAACAAGGTCAAGCAGGATCTGAAGATCAAGGTCGGCATCGAGTCGGAACTGGCGAAGAAGATCGTCAAGCTGATCAAGGATTCGAAACTCAAGGTGCAGGCGTCGATCCAGGGCGATGCGGTGCGCGTCAGCGGTGCCAAGCGCGATGAGCTGCAGGCCTGCATCGCACTGGTCACCAAGGAGATTACGGACTTTCCGATCAAGTACGGAAACTTCCGCGATTGATCGACGGGGCGGGCGAGACCCTGTGCCAACGCGCCTTTCCCTTGCTGCAGTGCGAGATGCTGTGCTAGCGTATGCGGTTGATGTTTACGAGGAGCACCCTGTGCCGCGTCGAGAAAAGTGGCCAGCCGTTGATTGCCTGGCGGCGATTGCCGGTCCTGCGAATGCGGGTCGTTCGCTCGCCGCCGGTACTTCGCGAGTACGGCAGCGATTGCTGCCGACGAGCGCCTGATGCTCGATAAGCCTGCCAAGCATTCCCCAGCCGAGGACAAGGCCGACCTCGGCGTCCTATCCTGGACTGAGGAACTGCGCCGGGTGGCCGTGGCGGTCAGCAAGAAGGACCGTCGCCCCGCCGCTTCCCGCCAACAGCTTTTCTACCTGCTGCACTGGACTCCCGATGCCCGGGGTTTCGGGATCAGCGTGCACAAGGGCCGTGACCCGGAGAGCGCCGATGCCTTGTGGGCCATCGATCGCGCGCTGAGCAAGCCGCCGCGCTTTGTCGGCGACGAGGATCGGCCGATCCTCCGCCTGCTGTGGGCGGAACGTTCCTTCGACAGCGGGTTGCGCGCTTTCGGGCTCGGGCCCCGGCACGGCGGCGAGGTACTCGATCTGATGGCGCAGACCGGTCGGCTGTGCCGCAAGGACGACTTTTCGGTGCTGACGCTCGCCGAGGCGCGCCCGGCGACGCTCGGCTGGCAGCTCAATGCCGACGGACGACGCATCCCCTTGCTCAAGCCCGAGCCTCCCGCGAAGCTGATCATTCCTCTGCTGGCGCCGTGGTACCTCGATCTCGACAAGCGCCAGATCGGTCCACTACTGGTGCGCGGCAATCAGGCAGTCGTCGCGCGACTGTTCTCCCTGCCGCCGCTGTCGGCGACGGCGGCGGCGCTGGTTGGTGAAGCACTCGCGGAACCATCGGGAGAACTGCCCGGCGACCCGGAAAATGCCAGCGCCAGTATGCGCAGCCTGGAGGCCGATCTGGTGCCGGCGCTTCGCCTGGAGACGCTGAGTACGCACGGCAACCGTGCCTGGCGCGACTACTTGGCGAGCTACGGCGGCGGGCCTTTCGATATCGCCTTGCCGGTTTTCCGCTACGCGGACGTCGAATTGCGGCCCGACGACACGCACGATGTCGCAACTCTGACGACTGGCGAAATGGTTCGCATCGTCCGCGACAGCCAGCGGGAAGAGCGGTTGATGGACGAACTGGCCGCTGCCGGTATCGAGAAGATCCCGGGTTATGTGCTGCAGACCTTCGGCAAGCCGCCGGACAACGCCTACGGGCTGGCTTTCGAAGGCTGTTGGCCGGTGTTGATGCGCGAGTGTCTGGCGCGCCTGCGCGGCGCTGGCTGGCAGGTCGAGTTCTCCGCCGATTTTCGCCATCGCGTGCTCGAGGTGGAGTCGTGGGACGCTGACCTGGTCGAATCGGACGACGGCTGGTTCAGTCTCGACATGGGCGTCATCGTCGAAGGCGAGCGCTTGCCGCTGGCGCCGCTGCTGGCAACGCTGTTCCGGCGTGACGGGCGGTGGCTGGATGCCGCCTTGCTGGCGCAGATCGACGATGCCGAAACGATCGAGCTGGTGACTCCCTCGTGCCACCGTATTCGTGCGCCGGCGTGGCGTCTGAAGCCACTGGCAGGAACGCTGATCGATCTTTTCGATGGCTTCTCCGGCGGCACAGCCTTGCGTCTGTCGCGTTTCGATGCGCCCCGTCTGGCCGAGTTCAACGACAGCAGTCGCTGGCGCTTCCGGGGACAAAGCGATGTCCAGGCGCTCGCCGAGCAGCTGACGGCGGCGCAGGGAATCAGCCACATCGCGCCCCCGCTTGGCCTCGGGCTCGAACTGCGCCACTACCAGACCGAGGGGCTGGCCTGGCTGCAGTTCCTGCGCGAACAGAACCTGGCAGGGATTCTCGCCGACGACATGGGCCTCGGCAAGACGGCGCAGACGCTGGCGCATCTGCTGCTGGAGAAGGAAGCCGGGCGGCTCGATCGCCCGGCGTTGATCGTCTTGCCGACCTCGCTGATCTTCAACTGGAAGAACGAGGCGGCCCGCTTTGCCCCCGGCTTGTCGATCCTTTCGCTGCATGGTCCGGAGCGCAAGCGCCGTTTTGCCGAGATCGCCGGGCATGACGTGGTGCTGACCACCTACCCGCTGCTGTGGCGCGATGCCGCCGAGTTGACCCGGCACAGTTACCACCTGCTGATCCTCGACGAAGCGCAGACGGTCAAGAACGCGCGCAGCCAGGGTGCTGAAGTGGTGCGCAAGATTACCGCCCGGCATCGCCTCTGCCTGACCGGTACGCCGCTGGAGAATCACCTCGGCGAGCTGTGGAGTCAGTTCGATTTCCTGCTGCCCGGCTTTCTCGGCAGCAACCAGAGCTTCACCAAGCACTGGCGGACGCCGATCGAGAAACAGGGCGATGCGCAACGTCGTGACTTGCTCGCCCGCCGGGTTCGCCCGTTCATCCTGCGCCGCAAGAAGGAAGAGGTGGCACGCGAGTTGCCGCCGAAGACGATCATCGTGCGCAAGGTCGAACTCGCCGGGAGCCAGCGCGACCTGTACGAAACGGTGCGCGTGGCAATGGACGAGAAAGTCCGTGAGGAGATCGCCAACAAGGGCTTCAACCGCAGCCAGATCGTCATTCTCGATGCCCTTCTGAAGCTGCGCCAGGTGTGCTGCGACCCGCGCCTGGTCAAGGCCAGGTCCGCCCAGAAGGTCAAGGAGCGGGCCAAGCTCGATCTGTTGATGACGATGTTGCCGGAGCAGGTGGAGGAGGGCCGGCGCATTCTCCTGTTTTCGCAGTTCACCAGCATGCTGGCGCTGATCGAGAAGGAGCTGAAGCTTGCCGGCATCGACTACGTCATCCTCACCGGCGACACCCGCGATCGCGAAGCGCAGGTTCGCCGCTTTCAGGCGTGCGAAGTGCCGGTCTTCCTGATCAGCCTGAAAACTGGCGGCGTCGGCCTGAATCTGACCGCCGCCGATACGGTGATCCACTACGACCCGTGGTGGAACCCGGCTGCCGAAAACCAGGCTACCGATCGTGCGCATCGTCTCGGCCAGGACAAGCCCGTCTTCGTCTACAAGCTGATCGTCGCCGGCAGCATCGAGGAAAAGATCCTGGCTCTGCAGGAGCGCAAGGCTGAACTGGCCGCACACATTCTCTCGGAAGACCGTGGCGTCGATGCCAAGTTCGGTCGTGACGACATCGCGGCACTTTTCGCGCCGCTTCCCGACTGAATCGCTCGGCCGTCGGCGATTCGTTGGCAGCGGTTGTCGCGGCTTGGTGACGGTCAGCCGAAGTGACGCCTTAAGCCTGGTTTAACCGGGCAGGCGCACGATCAAATGTCATGCCATCGAGAAGCGATGGGCGACGAGCCCGCGCCGGCGCTGCCCAGGGCAGCCGCGGCCACGATAGAATATTGCCCCCTGCGGAAAATGACGAACGACCATGAGCGCTTACAAGGATGTCCCCGCCGTCTCTTTCGACGACCCGGCACGGCACGGCATGACCCAGCGGTGTACCTGGATCAGCGTGGTAGTCAATGTCTTCCTGACCGCTGCGCAGGTGGTCGCCGGCATCCTTGCGCATTCGCAGGGCCTGATCGCCGACGGACTGCATTCGCTTTCCGATCTCGTCTGTGACTTCCTGGTTCTTTTCGCCGCCCATCACAGCAAGGATCCGGCCGACGAGAGGCATCCCTACGGCCACGCCCGCGTCGAGACGGCGGCATCGTTTGCCCTCGGAGCGATTCTCGCGGCGACCGGTACCGCCATCATCTGGGGTGCCGGGATGAAACTGCACAGTCTCGACGAGTTGCCGCCGGTGGCGCCGCTGGCCCTGTGGACGGCGATCCTGGCGCTGGCCGCGAAAGAGGGGCTGTTCCGCTACATGCTGCGGGTCGGCGAGCGCCTGCGCTCGCCGATGCTGATCGCCAACGCCTGGCATGCGCGCTCCGACGCCGCTTCCTCGCTCGTCGTTGCCGTGGGTATCGTCGGCAACCTGATGGGCTTCAATTTTGCGGACTCCGTCGCCGCGATCATCGTCGGCTTCATGATCGTCCGCATGGGCGTGGTTTTCTCGTGGGAGGCGATTCTCGAGTTGATCGATACGGGCTTGTCGGTCGAGGAAGTCGATGGTATCCGTCAGGTGATCATCGACACCCCCGGGGTGGGCAGCCTGCATGAATTGCGTACCCGTCGTATGGCACATCGCTCGCTGGTCGATGCGCACGTCTGCGTTGACCCGCGGATCAGCGTTTCCGAAGGGCACCGCATTGCCGAGATGACCCGCAAGCGGGTGCTCGACAGCCATCCGACGGTATCCGACGTGCTGGTGCACGTTGACGTCGAGGACGATCTGGACCATGACAGCAGCAGTCAGAGCATGCCCGATCGCGCCGAGCTGATGGGCGATCTGGCGCCGGTGCTCGCCGGACTGCCGGAGCCGCAGCGTGTGGTCCTGCACTACCTCAACGGCCGGGTCGAGGCCGAGGTGTATCTGCCGCACGAGGCACTCGCCGACCGCGCCGCGCTCGGCAAGGCCGAGCGCGAGTTTGCCAGGCGCCTGGCGACGCATCCGCAGCTTGCGGCGCTGTCGATCAATTTCCGCCGGCGGGTTGTTCCTGCCGAGGGCGGCTGACGCTCGACGACGGCCTGCCGAGCGGCCGCCTGCCAGCGGGATCGCGCGCGCAAGAATCCGGCTGTGCCGCTGCGACCGGCGCGCTCGTGGACGGTCGCGCTTCGTTTGGTGAGCGGAGCCGGCATTCAGGATAGAATCATGCGCTTTTTGGGCGGACGCCGCGCATGCCAACTGGAATCATTGAGTCGCTGGACCACGAGGCGCGGGGAATCACCCGCCTCGACGGCAAGACTGTCTTCGTTGAGGGTGCCTTGCCCGGCGAAACGGTCGAGTACGCCAGCTTTCGCCGCAAGCCGAGCTACGAACTGGCGCGAACGCTGCACGTTCTGAAACCCTCGGCGGAGCGTGTGGCGCCGCGCTGCCCGCATTTTGGCGTCTGCGGCGGTTGCAGCATGCAGCATCTCGATCCCCTGGCGCAGGTGGCCGCCAAACAACGTTTGCTCGAAGACAATCTGCGGCATATCGGCCGGATCACTGCCGAGCAATTGTATGCACCGATCTACGGTCAACCGTGGGCCTACCGGTTTCGTGCCCGCCTGTCGGTCCGCTTCGTGGCAAAAAAGGGTGGCGTGCTCGTCGGCTTCCACGAAAAGAAGAGCAGCTACGTGGCCGACATGCGCCAGTGCGAGATTTTGCCAGCGCACTTGTCGGCGATGCTGCTGCCCTTGCGCGAGCTGATCGGCCGGATGAGCATCCGCGATCGTCTGCCGCAGATCGAGGTCGCCGTCGGTGAGCGGATGACGGCGCTGGTCCTGCGCATCCTGGAGTCGCTCGATGCCGCCGACGAGGTCTTGCTGCGCGATTTCGCCGACCGCCATCAGGTCGTCTTCTACCTGCAGCCGCAGGGACCGGCGACCGCCTACCGCTTTTGTCCGGTCGACGGGCCGCGCCTGTCGTACCTGCTGCCGGATTTCGCCGTCGAGCATTTCTTTTCGCCGACGGAGTTCACGCAGGTGAATCACGCGATCAACCGCGTTCTGGTGCGCCGGGCGCTCAGCCTGCTCGACCCCCGGCCGGGTGAGCGCATCGCCGACATGTTCTGCGGGCTGGGCAACTTCACGCTACCGATTGCCCGCGCGGGGGCCAGTGTCGTCGGCATCGAGGGCAGCGCCGAACTGGTTGGCCGTGCTGCCGAGAATGCGACGGCGAATGGCCTGCACGACCGCGTCGAGTATCGTGTGGCGAACCTGTTCACGGCGACGACGGAGAGCATCGGCGCTCTCGGGCGCTTCGACAAGATGCTCATCGACCCGCCGCGCGAAGGCGCCCTGGAACTTGTCAAGTCGCTTGGTGCCGACGGTCCGGGCCGCATCGTCTACATCTCGTGCAGCCCGGCGACACTGGCGCGCGACGCGGCCATTCTGGTCAGTCAGAAGGGCTATCGCCTGCGCGGTGCCGGCGTGGTCAACATGTTCCCGAACACCTCGCACGTCGAGTCGATCGCCCTGTTCGAGCAGGACAACTGCTCAGGCCTGTGACAGAATGCCGGCGAGGGTTCTCGTTACGGTTGAAACACAGGGAGGTGTGCGATGCATATGGCGGATGCACTACTGTCGCCGGCGGTGGGCGGCACATTGTGGGCGGTGTCGGCGGCTGGCATCGCCTATTGCGCGAGAAAGGTAAGGGACGATCTCGACGAGCGCAAGGTGCCGCTGATGGGTGTTCTCGGTGCCTTTCTCTTCGCCGCGCAGATGATCAACTTCAGCATTCCCGGCACCGGCTCGAGCGGTCATCTCGGGGGTGGGCTGTTGCTGGCGATTCTCCTCGGCCCGCACGCGGCCTTCCTGACGGTCGCCTCGGTTCTCGTCGTGCAGGCGCTGTTCTTTGCCGACGGCGGGCTGCTGGCGCTCGGCTGCAACATCTTCAATCTGGGCTTTCTCCCGGCCTTCGTCGCCTACCCGCTGGTCTACCGCAGAATCGCCGGCGCGCGACCGGGCCCGCTGCGCCTGAGCGTGGCGACGATCGTCGCCGCCGTCGTCGGGCTGCAGCTCGGCGCCTTCGGCGTCGTTGTCGAGACGGTGGCGTCGGGAATCTCGTCGCTGCCGTTTTCCACATTCGTTCTCTTCATGCAGCCCGTTCATCTGGCGATCGGCATCGTCGAAGGTTTCGTCACGGCAGCGATCGTTGCGTTCGTCCATCGTGCCCGGCCCGAGCTGCTCGACGCTCTGCCGGCTAGCGCGGGCGCCCGGCCGCTGCGCGCGCTGCTGCTCGCCTTCCTGGCCGCCGCGGCAGTCACCGGTGGGGTGCTCTCATGGTTTGCGTCGAAAAACCCGGACGGTCTCGAATGGTCGATTGCCCGGGTCACCGGCGCCGACGCGTTGCCCGCGCCGGAGCAGGGTGTCCACGCGGCCCTCGCCGCTCTCCAGGAGAGGATCGCGGTGCTGCCGGATTACGCCTTCCGGAAGTCGGCAGAGGCAGCCAGTATCGCCACGGGCGACGAGGCCGGCGACGATCAGGAAAGCCGACTCGGCAGCAGTGTCTCGGGAATTGTCGGCGGTTCCGTCGCGCTGGTGCTTGCCTTCCTGATCGGCTTCTTGCTCAAGTGGCGGGTCCGAGCAGCAAGCGGGGGCGGCGGATCGCGACGATGAGCGGCCGGCAGGTGCCGCGCAGCGACGGTTCGCCGTCCCTGCCCTGAGCCCGACGCATGGCGTCGATCGATTCGATTGCCGAGAATCTCCGTCACCTCGACGAGTTCGCGCGGGCCGATACCGTCGTCCATCGCCTCGACCCGCGCGCCAAGGTGGTGGTGACGCTGGCCTTCGTCGTGATCGTCGCGTCTTTCGACAGGTATACGGTGGCGGCGCTGATGCCGTTTGCTGTCTTCCCGATCGCCCTCGCCGTACTCGGCGGGCTGCCCGCAGGCTATCTGGCGAAGAACGTCGCGCTGGCCATCCCCTTCGCTTTGCTGATCGGTCTGTTCAACCCGTTTTTCGACCGCGAGGTGGTCTTCCACCTGGGCTCGCTGCCCGTGACCGCGGGCTGGATATCCTGTGCGTCGATTGCCGTCCGTGCCGTGTTGACGCTCGGCGCGGCGCTTGTTCTGGTCGCCCTGACCGGATTCCCGGCCGTTTGCGCGGCCCTCGAAGGGCTCGGCATGCCGCGCGTTTTCGCGGCACAAATGCAGTTCCTTCATCGCTATCTGTTTGTCCTGGTTGATGATGCGGCGCGCAGCACACGCGCCCTGGCGCTTCGCTCGGGTGGCAACGCTCCCCGGCCGACAACTGTCGCCTCGCTGCTCGGTCTTCTCCTGCTGCGAACCTGGCAGCGGGCAGAGCGGATCCACCTGGCGATGCTGGCCAGGGCCTATCAGGGCGAGTTGCACAGCCGGGAAACTTGGCGTTTCGCTGCTGCCGAGGTCGCCTTCGTCATCGGCTGGGTCAGCCTTTTCTGCATCTTGCGCTATTACGACCTTACGCGGCTACTGGGTACGCTAGTCGCACGGGTGTTGCCGTGAGTCACCATCTGGTTGAGTTGCGGAGCGTTAGCCATGTCTATCCCGATGGCAGCGTGGCGCTGCGCGATGTGTCTATCCGCGTCACGCACGGCGAGTGCGTGGCGATCATCGGCGCCAATGGCGCCGGCAAGTCGACACTGCTGCTGCACTTGAACGGTTGTCTTGCCGCCAGTTCGGGCGAGGTGCGCGTTGGCGACTTCCCGCTGACGCGCAAGACCCTGACGCAGGTTCGCCGCACGGTCGGCATGGTCTTCCAGAATCCCGACGACCAACTGTTCATGCCGACCGTTCTCGACGATGTCGCCTTCGGACCGCTCAATCTTGGTCTGCCGCAGGCTGATGCCGAGCAGCGCAGCCGCGCCGCGCTCGAACGCGTTGGCGCCTGGCATCTGCGCGACAAGCCGCCGTACCTGCTTTCCGGCGGCGAAAAGAAGCGTGTGGCGATTGCCACGGTGCTTTCGATGGCGCCGGACATCCTCGTCATGGATGAGCCGACGAGTGGGCTCGACCCTGTCGCCCGACGTCAGTTGATGGCGCTGGTGAGCGAGTTTCAGCACACCAGGATCCTCGCCAGCCACGACCTGGACATGGTGCTGGCGCTGTGCGAGCGCACCGTCGTCCTCCACGAGGGACGGGTTGCTGCGGACGGGGCCAGTCGCGACATCTTTCGCGACGATGCGCTGCTCGCGCGGTGTCGCCTGGAAAAGCCCTTGGCCATGCAGGGGTGCCCGGTCTGTGGTGTCGTCCGGCTGTTGCCGAGGTCAGGCGCCGCCTGAACACGGCGCACTGCAGGTCCGGGCAGAGGCATCTTCCGAAGCCTGGATAAACCGCCGTGGGGTGTCGATAAATCTTACACGGGGGAGCAGATTTCCCGGTTTTCTCCGGCCATCCCCATGTTTTATCGATGTACTTAGTAGATGGCACGTTATGTGCTTTTCTACAGCTGAGTCGCCTAGCCAGAATCGACCATAATTCAAACGATCGCTACCTTCCCCCCGAGGAGAAAACAATGTCCGCCGTCCGTTCCCTGTTTAAAAAATCCCCCCTTGTGGCTGCCGGAGTGCTCGCCATGTCCTTGTTGGCATCGACAGCCGAGGTGTCGGCCGCCCCGGTACTCGGTGGCCAGCTTTTCTGGTCCGGTGGCGACGTCACGATCACCGTGCTGCCGGCGACAGCCGGTTACACCAGCCAGCTCAAGCTCTTTTCCGCAGATCCCGATCTGTTCATAGCGCGCAACGTGGACGTCGGCGCCAGCCTGACGATTGGGGCGAGCTTGATCGACGTCGCTCACAACATCGGCGATGAACTGGTGTTCGGTATTTTTGTCGAAAATACCGGCGATACCTTCCTGATGGGGCCTGGTTCACGGAACGGCGATGGTCTGTTGCATGCTGGTGTCGACAGCCTCGGCGGTGGGGTGTTCCAGGTCGGCTTCGAGGATATCCGTGGTGGTGGTGACCGCGACTACGACGACAACGTTTTTCGTTTCGAAGGCGGCGTGATTACCAGCGTTCCCGAGCCCGGATCGCTTGCCCTGCTGGGTCTGGGACTTGGCCTTGCCGGGTCTTTCCTGGCACGCCGGCGCGTCAAGGTCTGACCGACAGGCTGCCGACGAACATGAAAAAGCGGGGCTCTGCCCCGCTTTTTCATTGTCCGACAGGGGAAGCAACGATCCCTTTCCTGCGACCACAGCGCCAACCACGAGACACGCGACCGGGGGTCGGCGAGCGTCAGCGGCGGCGCGGCGGCATTGAACCGATCGTCGTTTCCGCAGCCGGAGGTGCAGGCATCACTCGCCTTCTCGATGGTAGGCGACGATCCTTTCGACCTCGTTCCGCGAACCCATGATCACCGGGCAGCGCTGATGCAGGCCAGTCGGCTGCAAGTCCATGATCCGCTGGGTTCCGGTACTCGCCAGACCACCTGCCTGTTCGACGATGAAGCTCATCGGATTGCCTTCGTACATCAGGCGAAGTTTGCCTTCCTGGCTCTTGGTGCGCAGCTTGCGGTCCATCGGATACAGGAAGACGCCCCCGCGGCAGAGGATCCGATGTACATCGGCGATCATGGCGCCCGCCCAGCGCATGTTGAAATCCTTGTTGCGCGGGCCTTCCTTGCCGGCGATACACTCGTCGATGTAACGTCGGACAGGGGGATCCCAGAATCGCATGTAGGACGCGTTGATCGAGAATTCCTGGGTATCGGCGGGGATCTTCATGTCGGGATTGGTGAGGATGTACTCGCCGATCCGTTGGTCCAGCGTGAAGCCGTTGACCCCGTGACCGGTGGTCAGCACGATCATCGAGGACGGTCCATAGAGGGCGTAGCCGGCGCAGACCTGACGCGTGCCCGGCTGCAGGAAATCGTCTTCGGTCGGTTCGCCAGTGGCTCCCTCGGGGCGGCGCATGATCGAGAAGATGGTGCCGACCGCGCCGCAGACGTCCGTGTTCGACGAACCGTCCAGCGGGTCGAAGACCAGCAGATACTTGCCGCGCGGATACTGGGCGGGCAAGTGGTACACGTCGGTCATCTCCTCGGATGCCAGGGCGGCGACATGCCCGGCCCACTCGTTACGTTTGATGAAGAGGTTGTTGGCGATCACGTCCAGCTTCTTCTGGGTTTCCCCCTGGATGTTCTCGGTGTCGGCCGTTCCGAGAACGCCCACCAGGCTGCCGTAGCGCACGGCGCTGGAAATGGCTTTGCAAGCGATCACGACGTCGTTGATCAGGGCGGTGAAATCGCCCGAGACGCCCTGGATTTGTCGTTGTTCCTCGATGATGTATTCAGTGATGGTGGTGCCGATTGGCATGATGGTTACCCCTGGGTTGTCTGGAAGTACATCGGTTGCCGGCCCCGCCTCTACTTGTGCCAAGCCGACAGAGTAAGATTTTACCCCTACGCACCCAGTGGTTGAAAGGCCGCTGCGCGAATGCCTGGCCGTGGCATCTCCGCTTCCGGGGTGCCGAGCGCGTCGGCGCTTTGTCGCCGACGGCGCTGATTCGTCGCGACGACGAAGAAACGTGCCGGCATCTTGTCTTCCGTGAACTTGTGCACGGCGTTGACAGGGTAGCGGTGCTAGTCTGGCATCGGATCGACCGGCAACAGTTCGGCAGCGCAGTTGGTCTCGGGAGCCGTTTGCAGCGATCGCCCCAATGACGAAAGTAGATGAAGAACCCAACTTTTTTTACCAGGAGTCGTTATAATGATGTTGCACTGCAACAAGACTGAGTTCACGAGACTCCAGCCGGACCATGAGAGTGTCCAGTGTCACAAGTACCTGAGGAGTAAGCGTATGAAAGCACCGAAAATCCTGCCGTGGATCGCCCACAAGACCGGCATCAGCGAAGCACTGGCGCTCAAGTTATGGCGTCGGGCTGCCGGAGAAGCCGAAGTGATGACCGGTTGCTGTGACAGTTCCGATTACTATCGCCTGGCCGTCGAGCGTTTCATCGACTTCGCTGAGGCCGAGGGCGGTCGGGCTGTCGTGCGTGAAACGCGCGGCGCGAAAACGTGCATCTCCTGGCTGTGGCGTCACCAGCACCGCGTCTCGAAACTGAACCTGATCATGGCTCAGTGCCTCGCCCGGCTATGGCAATCGAACGTGAACTCGTTGTTCGGTGTGCGCCAGCACGCTGCCTGAAGCTGTGATGCGGCCCAGGCAGCCGGTCGGGCTCAGTGGCGACCAGCGATGGGCAATGGGACTTGTAGAGAAGCCGCCAGTTCTCGGCTCAAGCTTGTCGCGTCCACGCCGGCCGCCAGTCGGCTGATGCGCACCGAGTAGCGGTAGCCGCCTCCGCCGTTGGCCTGCGGCTTGATGCGTGCATCGTAGCCGGCCTCGCGAGCACGATCGTACAGGGCCAATGCGTCTGCCTCACTGTCGAGTGTTGCCAGTTCGATGCCCCATCTTCCACGCCGCGCGGCGGCGCGCTCGCTGGTCGGCGCTCGCGCCAGAGCGTCGCCAGGTATGGCGGTCAGCCCTGTCCAGACTGATACCTGCTGTCCCGTAACGATCTCCAGTGGTAGGGGTGAGGCGTCCTTGGGCGCCACATAACAGCGTAGTGGTTCGTTGATCTGCTGCGCTTCTTGCTGCGGGTGCACGACGGTGATGCTCCCTTCGAGCAGACAGATTCGGTCGCGTTCGCCGTCGGCGCTGCCCCACAGATCGGTGCCTCGCAGCCCCGCCGTGATCGTGCCGATGCGCAGGTTGACGGCTCGCCGTTGACGACTCCTGGCATCAGCACCCGTCGTGAGGCGCAGTGCTCCTTGTGGCACGTCGAGAGCTGCGGTGAATACCTCTCCCTCGCGGACACCGAGTGCGTTCAACTGGAGGATGGTATCGGCACCCAGGGCGACCACGCTGCCATCGGCCAGTCGGATCCGTACGCGGGCGGTGGCCCCGGTGATGATGCGGTCGCGATTCTGCAGGACCACTCCCGGGCTGAGTTCCTGCCGCGTTCCCTGCCGCTCGACCCAGGCGGGTACCTGTACACGTTCGACCACAGCGTCGGCCTGAGCCCCGCCGGTCGACGCCTGCGTCGGCAGGCTCGCCGCCAGCAGACAGGCGGCAAGAAAGGCGTGCATGCGATGCCTGTTCATTGATGCTCCCCAGTGGCGAAGCCGAGAATTCTACACCGTGACTGCGCTGTTCGGCATGCTGCGTTGGCGGCGACTTGCGTTTGCCCGGGCAGCCGGTAGACTGAATGGATGCGAGGAGAGTGGAGCGATGAGCGACTGATGCTGGCCTACCGTACTGGGGACGCAGACGCGTTCACGACGCTCTACAGTCGTTATCGGGGTTCCCTTTATCGCTATCTGACCCAACATTGCGGCAATGCGGCGCTTGCCGAGGAGCTGTATCAGGATGTCTGGATCAAGGTGGTCAACGCGCGCACCGATTATGAGCCGTTGGCTCGCTTCTCGACGTGGATTTTCCGGATCGCGCATAACCGTCTGATCGATCACTACCGAAAACATGCTCCCCAGTTGGCGGCGAGCTTCGCGCCGCAGGCGACGGACGACGATCCTGACGCTCTTGATGACCTGATCGACAGCCTGCCGGCACCGCTTCACGAGACGCCGCACGCCTTGCTCGAGCGGCGTACGACGGCCGAACGGATCAGCCTCGCGCTGGCCGACCTGCCCCCCGCGCAACGCGAAGTCTTTCTGCTTGCCGAGGAGGGTGGCCTGACGCTCGAAGAAATCGCTGCCGCCACAGAGACCGGACGCGAAACGACGAAGAGCCGCTTGCGCTACGCGCTCGGCAAGCTAAGACATTCGCTGCAGGATTTGCTATGAGCGAACTGCTCCAGGACTCCCCTCGCGATCCGCAAGTCTCGCGGCTGTACCGGGAATTCTCGACAGCCGAGCCGTCGGCTGCGCTGGACCAGCGCGTCCTCGCGGCCGCGCGCACCGCGCTTGCGGATCGCTCAAAAAGCGTCCGCAGCCAGGGCTGGTGGCAACGCTGGCGTACGCCGCTGGCCCTGACCACGACGCTGGCGCTGAGCTTGACGCTGGCTTTGCTGCATGAACGGCAGCCCGGCCCCGTGCCTGTCGAGCGTGCTGTGGACCGGCAACTGCCGGACGTGCGACGCGACGCTCCGGGCACCAAGGCCGTCGAACAGGCGAAGCCGGAGCTGCCCGCGGCACCCGCCGCCGCACCCGCCGCCGCAACAGTGGCCATACCCGCCGCTGCGCCGGCGAACTCTCAGCCGGAGACGAAGGCGCGGGTAGCTCGCCCTTCGCTCGCGGTCGGTGAACACGACGCCCGAGCAGGAAGTCAGGTCGCTGCCGAGCAGGCGTCGCCAGTGGTCGCTGACTACCAGGCCCGGTCTGCCGCACCTGCTGCGGCGCCCGCCGTGGCGCCTGCGGAAGCGAAGCGCGAGAGCCTGCCGGCAAGCCCGGCCGCCAAGAGCAAAGGCGGCGTTGCCGGCGCGGTTGACGAGGCACGCCTCGACAACGCCGTCACGCCGACGCCCGCGATGCGCGAGTCGGCGGCGGCACTGGGCAAGTTGCGCGCCGAGGTACCGCGTTCGCCGGCCGCCTGGCTCGAGGAAATCCGCGCGTTGATGCGCGAAGGCAAGGCCGAGGAAGCTGCCCGGCAGCTGCGCGAGTTTCGGCGCACACACCCGGACTACCCGCTGCCTGAAGAATTTCGCCAGTAATCTGAACCCGTTTGGCGGTCGCCCGCGTTTACACGGTCACCTAGTCACTTCATCCCAGGAGACCCTCATGAACAAGCTCGCCGCCCTCTTTGCCGCCCTGCCGCTGGCTGCCTGCGTCAGTCTTGCCGACGCCGGCGCCTTGGTGGATATCAGTGTGCTCGACCGCAGCAGTGGTCAGAGACTCGAGGTGTTCCGCCACCAAGGCCGCCTCTATGTCGCCGGCACTCCCGGCAACCGCTACGCCGTCATGCTGCATAACAAGAGCGCCGGCCGGGTGCTGACCGTCGTTTCGGTGGACGGCGTCAACGCGCTCAGCGGCCAGACTGCCGCCACGTCCCAATCGGGTTACGTCCTTTCGCCGTCGCAGTCGGCCGAGATCAGCGGCTGGCGCAAGAGCATGGACGATGTCGCCGCCTTCTACTTCACCAGCGTTGCCGACAGCTATGCCGGGCGCACCGACCGGCCGCAGAACGTCGGGGTCATCGGCGTTGCCGTGTATCGGGAGGCCGAGCCCATCGTCGCCACCCCGCCGGTGGCGATGCAGCCGCGCGAGCGTGACCATGTCGGCGCTGCCGAGGGCGCTCGCGCGTCGACCGCCGAGGCGAGCGTGGCGGCGCCCGCCCGCGACGAGGCGCCGCTCCGGAAAGCGGAGTCTCGCCTGGGTACCGGTCACGGCGAGCGAATCAGCGCGCCGACCCAATACACCGAGTTTCGCCGCGCCAGCGAATCGCCGGCGGAGATCGTCACGATCCATTACAACAGCCGCTCGAATCTGCTAGCGCAGGGAATCATTCCTCGCCCGCGGCCGCAACCGCCGCTTGCCAACCCGTTCCCGGGAGGCTTCGTTGCCGATCCGGGGCGCTGAACCGACCATCGCAGACCGCCTGCCGGTGCCAGCGGAGGAGGGCTCGAATGCGTATAATTCGCCGTTCAGCCCCTTTTCCGGATCGTCATCAGCCATGCCGCAAGAGCATCAACCCGCCATGCAGGACAATTCACCACCCGTGCTGCAGGAGAAGTATCAGCCCGCGGACCTGGAAACGGCCGCTCAGGCACTCTGGACCAGCAGTGGCGCCGCGCGCGCCAGCGAAGACCCAAAGCGGCCCAAGTATTACTGCCTGTCGATGTTCCCCTATCCTTCCGGCAAGCTGCACATGGGGCACGTGCGCAACTACACGATCGGCGATGTCCTGGCGCGTTTCCACCGCATGCTCGGCTACAACGTTCTGCAACCGATGGGTTGGGACGCGTTCGGCATGCCCGCCGAAAACGCCGCGATGCAGAACAATGTGCCGCCCGCGCAGTGGACCTACGCCAACATCGACTACATGAAGGCCCAGCTCAAGCGTCTGGGCTTCGCCATCGACTGGGATCGCGAGATCGCCACCTGCCGGCCGGAGTACTACCGCTGGGAGCAATGGCTGTTCACCCGCCTCTATGAGAAGGGCTTGATCTACAAGCGGCTGGGGACCGTCAATTGGGATCCGGTCGACCAGACCGTGCTCGCCAACGAGCAGGTGATCGATGGCCGCGGCTGGCGTTCGGGCGCGTTGATCGAGAAGCGCGAGATCCCGATGTACTACATGCAGATCACCGCCTACGCCGAGGAACTGCTGGCTGACCTCGATACACTCGACGGCTGGCCGGAGCAGGTCAGGCTGATGCAGAAGAACTGGATCGGCAAGAGCACCGGCGTGCGCTTCGCCTTCCCGTACCAACTCGATGGCGACCCAGGTCTGCTGTGGGTGTTCACGACGCGCGCCGATACGATCATGGGCGTCACCTTCTGCGCCGTCGCTGCCGAGCATCCGCTGGCTGCCTACGCGGCGGCGCGCGACCCGCAGGTCGCTGCTTTCGTCGAGGAATGCAAGCAGGGCGGCGTCGCCGAAGCGGATCTGGCGACGATGGAGAAGAAGGGCGTGCCGACCGGCATTTTCGTCACGCATCCGCTGAGCGGCGAGCAGGTCGAGGTGTGGATCGGCAACTACGTGCTGATGAGCTACGGCGATGGCGCCGTGATGGCGGTGCCGGCGCACGACGAACGCGATTTTGCGTTTGCCAGGAAATACGGCTTGCCGATCCGGCAGGTGATTGCGGTCGACGGCGAGGACTTCTCGCTCGATGGCTGGCAGGAGTGGTACGCCGACAAGCAGTGTGGTGCCTGTGTCAATTCCGGCAAGTACGACGGCCTGGCCTGGGCGGCGGCGGTCGACGCCATTGCTGCCGACCTCAGCGCGCAAGGGCTGGGTGACAAGAAAGTCCAGTTCCGTCTGCGCGACTGGGGAATTTCGCGACAGCGCTACTGGGGCTGCCCGATCCCGATCATCCATTGCGCCGCGTGTGGCGACGTTCGCGTGCCCGACGAAGACCTGCCGGTCGTCCTGCCCGAGAACGTCACGATCACCGGCGCCGGCTCGCCGCTTGCGCGCCTGCCCGAGTTCTACGAGTGTCGTTGCCCGAAGTGCGGTCAGCCGGCGCGCCGCGAGACCGACACCATGGACACCTTTGTCGAGTCGTCGTGGTATTTCCTGCGCTACTGCTGCCCCGACAACGATCGGGCGATGGTCGACGAGCGTGTCGCCTACTGGTGTCGGGGCGGCATCGACCAGTACATCGGCGGTATCGAACACGCCATCCTGCACCTGCTCTACTCGCGTTTCTGGACCAAGCTGATGCGTGACCTCGGCCTGTTCGGCGAGCAGCCGCTCGACGAGCCGTTCGCCAGGCTGCTGACGCAGGGCATGGTCGTGGCGCCGACCTTCTACCGCGAAGACAGCCATGGCAAGAAGCAGTGGATAAATCCGGCCGACGTCGATGCCGTCCACGACGAACGTGGCCGGGCGAGTGGCGCCAGCCTGCGCGCCGACGGCCTGCCGGTCGTCGTCGGCGGTATCGAGAAGATGTCCAAGTCGAAGAACAACGGCGTCGATCCGCAGGCGCTCATCGACCAGTACGGTGCCGACACGGCACGCCTCTTCATCATGTTTGCGAGTCCGCCCGACCAGTCCCTCGAGTGGTCCGATGCCGGTGTCGAGGGCGCCTTCCGTTTCCTCAAGCGGCTCTGGCGAATCGTCTTCGAGCACCTCTCGGCGGGTCCGGTCGCGCCGCTCGAGGCTACGGCCCTTACCGCGGAACTGAAGGCGCTGCGCCGTCAGCTGCATCAGACGATCGGCAAGGTGGCCGATGACTACGGTCGGCGCAAGCAGTTCAATACCGCCATTGCCGCGGTGATGGAATTGCTCAACGCCTACGTCAGAATTGCCGGCGATTCGGCCGTCGTCCGCGCCGTGCGACAGGAAGTGCTCGAGGCCGTGACGCTGATGCTCAGCCCGATCGTCCCGCATGTCTGCGAAGCGCTCTACGCGGCGCTCAAACCCGGCCACGTTGCCAGTAGTACGCCCTTTCCCAAGCCCGATGCCGATGCCCTGGTGCGGGATGAGATCGAACTGGTACTGCAGGTCAACGGCAAGCTGCGCGGTAGCCTGCGGGTGCCCGCTGACGCCGACCGCACGAGTATCGAAGCCGCCGCGCTGGCCAGCGAGGCGGCACGCAAGCATCTGGCCGGTGCGGCAGCGAAGAAGGTCGTGGTCGTTCCCGGCCGGCTGGTCAACATCGTCGCCTGAAACCGTGAGGAAGACCCCGATGCGTGTCGCCCTGCCGTGCAACACCTTGCTGGCCCTGCTCTTGGCTGTTGCGTTGCTTGCCGGCTGTGGCTTCCAGCTGCGTGGTTCCTACTCCCTCCCCTACGAAAGCCTCTACGTGGAAATGCCGGACTATTCGGTGATCGGCGCCACGCTCAGGCGTGCCATTCGTTCATCGGGCACGACGCGGCTGGCTCTCACGCGCAGCGACGCCGAGGCGACGCTCTTGCCGGGTGCCGAGTATCGTGACCGGGTGATTCTCTCGGTTTCCAGTGGCGGCCGCGTCAGCGAACTGCGGCTGCGCTATCTCTACAACTACCGGCTGATCGATGCCCGCGGGCGTGACTTGGTGCCGCCGGGCAGCATCGAGATGGTCCGCGACCTGACCTACGACGACTCCAACATCCTGGCCAAGCAACAGGAGGAAGCGCTGCTCTGGCGCGACATGGAGAATGATCTGGTGCAGCAGCTGATGCGCAAGCTGGCGGCCGTCAAGCCGGTGTTTCAGCCGGTGGACGGCTAGCGGCCCCGGCCATGCTGCTCAAGGGCGAGCAACTCGCGGCGCATCTCGAGCGCGCGTTGAAGCCCGTCTATCTCGTCTACGGTGACGAACCTCTGTTGGTCATCGAAGCCGCCGACGCGATTCGTGCGGCAGCGCGCCGCAACGGTTTCGACGAACGCGAGGTGCTTACCGCCACCGGTGGCTTCAACTGGAACGACCTGTATCACGCTGCCGGCAGCATGTCCCTGTTTGGCGGCCGCAAGGTGATCGACCTGCGGATTCCCACCGGCAAGCCCGGGCGCGACGGCAGCGCCGCGCTGCAGGAGTACTGCGCGCGCCCGTCGCCCGATTCGCTGTTGCTGGTGACCCTGCCTGGCGTCGACTGGCGGGACGAAAAGTCGGCCTGGATGAGCGCCCTGGCGGCGGCCGGAGTCGTGGTGAAACTGATCCCGCCGCTTGTCGCCGACCTGCCGGCCTGGATCGCCGGCCGCCTGCGTCGCCAGAAGCAAAGTGCCGCTGCCGAAGGGCTGCGTTTCATTGCCGAACGGGTCGAAGGCAACCTGCTCGCCGCGCATCAGGAGATCCTCAAGCTTGCCGTTCTCTACCCGCGCGGCGCACTGAGCCTCGAGCAGATTCGCGAGGCCGTGCTCAATGTCGCGCGTTACGACCTCGACGGACTGCGCGAAGCGATGCTGGCCGGCGACGTGGCGCGGCTGACGCGAACCATCGACGGACTTCAGCAGGAGGGCGAGGCACCGCTGCTGGTTCTCTGGGCGATGACCGAGGACGTGCGGGTGCTGGCGCAGATCAACGCCGGACTTGCCGGGCGCCAGTCGCTCGATCTGCTACTCAAAGAGGCGCGTGTCTGGGGGGTGCGTCAGCCCTTGGTCAGGCGCGCCGTGCAGAGGATAGACGGCACGCGGGCGACGGCCGCGCTGGCGCATGCCGCCCGCATCGACCGGATGATCAAGGGACTCGCCAGCGGTGACGTCTGGGACGAGTTTCGTCAGCTTGGCCTGCACATCGCCGTCGGCTGAACGACGGCCAGCGCTCCGCTGCGGCGCCCGCTCACGAACTGGCGCCGCTTTCCGGGTCGCTTGACGGCGAATCGGGTGCCAGGTGTTCCCAGGCGCAATTCGCGCCTTCGCCACGTGCATCGGTGAGACCGTGGCTGTTCGTGGTGCGTACCAGGCACTCGCCCTCGCAATCCTCTCCGACGACAACCAGACGCAGTTCGCTATCGACGGTTCGCTCCCCGTCCCAATAACTGCAGGTCGCGCAGACCTTGACTTCAGCAGGCAGAATCAGCTTCTTTTTCATGATCTTGATCGGTACAGGCAGGTAACGATGGGGTTAAGAGTACGTTTCGTGCAAGTGGTTCCCTTGACGCCCATGCGCCGGCGATGGCTATAATCAGCCTGTCTGCAGAAAAGAGAAGGCTCATGGACATCGAGCAGTACATGCAAACCGTCGGCGAGCAGGCCCGCGCCGCGTCACGGCGCGTCGCACGCGCCGACAGCAATGCCAAGAACAGCGCGCTGCGGGCCATGGCGGCGGCAATCCGGCGCGAGGCAGACGTCCTCGTCGCGGCGAACCAGGACGATCTTGCGGCCGCGCGCGCGGCTGGCCTCGAACCGGCGCTGCTCGACCGTCTGACGCTGTCCGCGAAGGGCGTTGTGGCCATGGCCGAAGGTGTCGAGCAAGTCGCTGCGCTGGCCGATCCGGTCGGCGAAATCAGCGAACTGAAATTCCGGCCCAGTGGTATCCAGGTCGGCAGGATGCGCGTCCCGCTTGGCGTCATCGGCATCATCTACGAGGCGCGTCCCAACGTGACGGCCGACGCTGCTGCCCTGTGCCTCAAGTCCGGCAATGCCTCGATCCTGCGTGGTGGCTCCGAAGCGATCCGCAGCAACCAGGCGATCGCCGCGCTCGTCCAGGAGGGACTGGCCAGCGCCGGCCTGCCGGCCACCGCCGTGCAGGTGCTCGAGACCACCGACCGGGCCGCTGTCGGGCATTTGATCCGTATGCGCGAGCATGTCGATGTGATCGTGCCGCGCGGCGGCAAAGGACTGATCTCGCGTTTGCTCGCCGAGTGTCGCGTCCCGATGATTCAGCACCTTGATGGCAACTGCCACGTCTTCATCGACGCTGATGCCGATCCCGAGAAGGCGCTGCACATTGTCGAGAATGCCAAGACGCAGCGTTACGGCACCTGCAACACCGCCGAGTCACTGCTCGTGGCGCGTTCGCTGGCAGGGCGCTTGCTGCTGCCCCTGGCGACGATGCTGATGCGCCAAGGCGTCGAGATTCGCGGCTGTCCCGAAACACTTGCCATCGTCCCGCAGGCGACGGCGGCGACCGAGGACGATTACGCTACCGAGTTCCTGGCGCCCATTATTTCCGTCAAGATTGTCGCCGGGCTCGACGAAGCGATCGCGCACATCAATCGCTACGGGTCACACCACACCGACGCCATCGTCAGCGAGAACTACACCTCGGCAATGCGCTTCCTGCGTGAAGTCGACTCGGCTTCGGTAATGGTCAATGCCTCGACGCGCTTTGCCGATGGTTTCGAGTACGGTCTTGGTGCCGAGATCGGCATCTCGACCGACAAGATTCACGCTCGTGGTCCGGTCGGCCTGGAAGGACTGACCAGCCAGAAATGGATCGTTCTCGGCAACGGCGAGGTGCGCAGCTAGCTGCCTTGCCGGCGGCGGCGCTGCTTGCCGTTTCGTTGCACACCTGCAGCGGCGGGCGGATGCCGCTGCGGTTTTCCCGGACCCGCCGAATGAAGCACCCCCTAAAGGAGACCGTATGAAACATCTGCTGCTGGCGGCCGTTGCCGCCCTGTCCTTCAACCTGGCGGCCGCGGTCGAAGTTGCCGGCGTCAAGTTCGACGACAAGACCCGCGTCGGCAACGGCGACCTGGTCGCCAACGGCGCCGGTTTGCGCAAGAAACTGGTCATAAAGGTCTATGCGATGGCCCTCTACCTGCCCGAGAAGCGAGGCGATGCCGAAGCCGTGCTGGCCGCCAAGGGGGCGAAGCGGATTTCGATCAGCCTGCTGCGCGACCTTACTGCCAAGCAGTTCGTCGAGGCGCTCGAAGAAGGCATGGCCAACAACCACACGGAGGCCGAGATGGCTGGGCTCAAGGACCGCCTGAAGCAGTTTTCGGACACCCTGCTGGCGATTGTTGAAGCCAAGTCGGGGACGACCGTCGTCATCGACTGGCTGCCGGAGACTGGCACGCGCCTGACCGTGAACGGGCAGGTGAAGGGCAAGGACATCGCTGGCGAAGACTTCTACAAGGCGCTGCTGAAGATCTGGCTGGGCAACAAGCCGGTGCAGGATGACCTTAAGCAGGCGCTGCTCGGCAAGGCCTCCTGAGCGACGGCGGTGAGCACGCACGCCGCGCCCGAGTACCAGGCCGTGGTCGCCGCTCCCGGCTTTTGCCTCGGCGTGCGCTGCGACGAGTGGGAGATCCACGGCATCAGCTTTCTCCCGGCAGTGGCGGAAGTCGCCCCGGCGAATCCTCTGGCTGCCGAGGCTGCTCGCCAGCTCACCGCTTACCTGGTCGATGCCGACTACACTTTCCTCTTGCCGCTGCGCGCGGCCGGGACAGTGTTTCAGCGCCGTGTCTGGCAGCAGATCGCGGCCATCCCGACGCACCAGACGCGCACTTACGGCGAAGTGGCCCGGGCGTTGGACAATGCGCCACGCGCCGTCGGCCAGGCCTGTGGTGCCAATCCGTATCCGGTCGTCGTTCCCTGCCATCGCGTGCTGGCAAGTGGTGGCGGCCTTGGCGGCTTTGCCCGCCAGCGCGGCGGTTTCCTGCTCGACATCAAGCGCTGGCTGCTGACGCATGAAGGCTGCTGAGGCGGATCCCGCCGATCTGGCCGAGATCGACGCCTTCTGCGACACGCTCTGGCTCGAGGACGGGCTGGCCAAGGCGTCACTGAGCAGCTACCGCAGCGACCTCGGGCAACTTGCGGGCTGGCTCGCCGAACAGCGGCTCGGCTCCCTGTGCGGCATCGACGAAGCGACGCTGCTGCGTTTTGTCGCCACGCTCGCGCAGACACTGCGCGCCTCCTCACAGGCCCGCTACCTGTCGACGCTGCGCCGCTTCTATCGTCATCAAGTGGCGCACGGCCGGCGGAGCAGCGATCCGACGCTGCGCATCGCCATGCCGGTGAAGCCGTCGCGCTTGCCGAAAGTTCTTTCCGAGTTGCAGGTCGAGCGCCTGCTCGGCGCGCCGCCGAGCGAGACACCGCTTGGCCAGCGCGATCGGGCGATGCTCGAAACTCTCTATGCGACCGGCCTGCGCGTTTCCGAACTGGTGGGCCTCAAACTGCACGAGGTCAGTCTCGACATGGGCGTCGTGCGTGTTTTCGGCAAGGGTGCCAAGGAGCGACTTGTCCCGCTGGGCGAGGAGGCGCGCGACTGGCTGCGTCGCCATCTCGCCGACGGGCGGCTGGCGCTGCTCGCGGGACGCCAGTCCGACGACGTCTTCGTCACCGCGCGCGGCGCGGCGATGACTCGGCAGGCTTTCTGGCAACTGATCAAGCGTTACGCGCTGCAGGCCGGGATGGATCCGGCCCGCCTGTCACCGCACGTGCTGCGCCACGCCTTCGCCACGCACCTGCTGAACCACGGTGCCGATCTGCGCGTCGTGCAACTCCTGCTCGGTCACTCGGACATCTCGACGACGCAGATCTACACGCACGTCGCCCGCGAACGGCTCAAGATTCTGCACGCCCAGCACCACCCGCGTGGTTGATCGGCGCGCTCGCGGCAGCGCCATCATGGCCGCCTCAGCGGTTGATGAAACGCAGCACGGCGGCGGCCCCGGGCTCGACGTCGATCAACGTCACGCTGCCGAAGTCGAGCGCCAATTGGCTCCACTCGTCGACCGGCAGTTGCAGCCAGTGGCCGAGTGCAGCGCGGATGGCACCGGCGTGGCTGACGAGCGCGACGCTGGTCGCGCGCAGCTCGGCGACGCAATCGCTGAAGCAATCGATGACGCGCGCCTGCAGCATCGCCGCCGATTCGCCGCTCGGCGGCGAGAAGTGCAGCACGTCGGCGGCCCAGGCGTCGAGCAGCGCCCGCTCGACCTGGTCCCAGCCTCTGCCCTCCCATTCACCGAAGTCGATCTCCATCAGGCGCCGATCGAACAGCGGGTGCGCGTGCAAGGCCTCGGCGAGGCAGCGGCTACGGCGCAGCGGACTGGCAACCACCGGCGTGCCGGCCGGCAACAGTGCGCGCAGGCGGTCGGCAGTCGGCTGCGGGTCTTCGGCCTCGACGTCGAGTTGCCCGTAGCAGATGCCCGCGCCGACCAGTGGTCGCGGATGGCGAATCAGGAAAACCTGCACAGCAACCCGCAGTAGAAGGCAACTTCCGAGAGCTGCTGCGTGGCGCCGAGGCAGTCGCCGGTGTAGCCGCCGATCCGGCGCCCGAACAGGCGTGCCAGCCAGAGAGTCGCCAGTGCCGCGAACAGGCAGCCGAGCAGCGCTTCGGTTGCCGGCAGCAGAAGCAGCGGCAGAACGGCCGTGACCCCGGCGAAGAGGAGTTCGCCCCAGCCGATGCGCGTCGCCAGAGGCTTCGACTTTCCCTCGTCACGCACATAGGCCAGGCCACGCAGCAGCGTGGTTGCGGCAAAGCGGGAGATGGTGTGGCCGGCAAGCAGGGCGGCAGCGACTACCGCTGGATCGAGTTCGATCAGCGCGCAGAACCTGGCGAGCAGCAGGATGACGAGCGCGATGGCGCCGAAACTGCCGATGCGTGAATCCTTCATGATCGCCAGGATCTGGGCTTTCTCCCAGCCACCGCCGAAGCCATCGACCATGTCGCTCCAGCCGTCTTCGTGAAACGCTCCGGTGACGTAGAGGGCGCTGCTCATCGACGCGAGCACCGCCAGCGTCGTCGGCCAGACCTGCGCAGTGAGGACGAAGACCAGCGCGGCGATGGCGCCGACGAGCAGCCCAACCGCCGGGAAGTAGCGTGCTGCCCGGTTTAGCGCCTCGCTGCTGTGGCCGACCCAGGCCGGTACCGGCAGCCGCGTGAAGAAGCGAATGGCGCCGAAGAAGTATTCGATCTCGCGCCTAAGCATCGGCTGCTGCCTTTCTGGAAGGGGCAGCCCGCAGTGGCCGACGATGACTCGAGGGATACGGGCTGCCAGCGGAGGTTCCTGTCGGTGCCGTCAACGTTGTCGGGAGGGAACACGTCTCGGGGCGCTGCCCTTTCGCTGCAGGCATCTGTTTGGCTTGTTGATGAGAAGTCGCGATGGTATCGCGATATGTGGGCTGGGAGCCATCGTCGGCCCTGGCCAACAAAGGCTTGGCGATAGCGCTACCGACCGGTTAGGATCCCCGGAGTATTCCTCGAAAGCGACGATGGGCATTGATCTGCTCCCCGATTTTCTGCGCCAGAACTACGAAGTTCACGAATGGAAACACGCCTGCGCTATCCTCAAGCAGGATTTTCCCAAGGAGTGGGATGAGATCGTGGGGACGCTCACCACATTCCGCTTTCGCCGCAGTTGGATTACGGTGGGCGGGGGGCGAAAGTCGAAGGTTTCGGAAGCCATAGACAGCGAGCTGTACAGGCTGGGATGGGAGGAGAAGCAGTTCGAAACGGAGATCGTGATCGACAAATCCCATACGGCAACGCCGACGCACCAAGTGGACTGTTTCAAGAATCGTGTTGCTCTGGAGATCGAATGGAACAACAAAGACCCATTTTTCGATCGAGATCTGAACAACTTTCGCCTGCTGTTTGAACTGCGAGCAGTCTCTGTTGGAGTGATAATTACGCGTTGCGACGCCCTTCAGGAGATCTTCAAGGAAATTAAGCGTGGGTCGAGTTATGGTGCCTCCACGACGCATATGAGCAAATTGCTGCCGCGGATAGCGGGCGGAGGTGGGGGCGGTTGCCCGATCCTCGTTTTTGGGATCAGCAAGTCCCTTTATCTTGAAGATTAACAGTGATGACCAAGCACTTCCCCGAAGCGGGCACCGACCTGCTGCAGCGAGTCGGCGAGCGAAAATTCCACACCGTTCTCGCCGATCCGCCGTGGCAGTTCCAGAACCGCACCGGCAAGATGGCGCCCGAGCACAAGCGCCTGAATCGCTACGCGACGATGACACTCGACGACATTCTGGCGCTGCCGGTGGCCGCGATCGTCGAAGATACCGCACACCTCTACCTGTGGGTACCCAACGCGCTCCTGCCCGAAGGCCTGCGGGTGCTGGTGGCCTGGGGCTTCGAATACAAGAGCAACATCGTCTGGCACAAGATCCGCAAGGATGGCGGTCCGGACGGGCGCGGCGTCGGCTTCTATTTCCGCAACACCACCGAGTTGATCCTCTTCGGCGTGCGCGGCAGGAACGCGCGCACACTCGCGCCCGGCCGGCGCCAGGTCAATATCATCAAGAGCCGCAAGCGCGAGCACTCGCGCAAGCCGGACGAAGCCTACGAGCTGATCGAAGCGTGCTCACCCGGCCCCTTCCTGGAAATGTTCGCCCGCGGATCGCGCGCCGGTTGGAGTACCTGGGGCCAACAGGCCGACGCGTACTCGCCCGACTGGCCAACCTACGCCCATCACTCGCAGGCCGAAGGCGAAGCCGACGGCCTGCCGGCGAAGGGCTGATCGCAGCCCGTTCGCCGCTCTCCCCGAAGTTTGCTTCCCTGCCCTGGCGCGAACCCAGGCCAGCAGGCCGAGCATGGCCGCGAAGAGGGGTAGGCTGGCGGGTTCCGGAAGTGGCGCCTCGCCCGGCAGGTACTGGTTCAGGCGGAAGTCGTTGAGGCCGACGACCAGCCAGTTCGGCTGCTCGTCGGTTGGGATCGTGCCGTCCTGCAGGACATTGGTGATGTGATAGGTGTGCTCGTTCCAAACGTCGCGCGTGTCTACCCAGTTCGCGTCGTCGCCCCAGAGATAGACGCCGCGTTGGCTTCCGAAGCCGCAGTTGTTGTTGGCGACTCCGAGGATCTCGGCGTGCCCGTCGGCATCGACGTCCGCGACGAGCGGATACTCGTACCAGGTGCACGAACTCTTGGGGGTCTTGAAGCGCAGGCTGCCGTTGCTACCGTCCAATACCCACAGATAAAGCTCGTCGCCATAGACGACTTCGGCGGCGCCGTCGCGGTCGAAATCGAAGACCGAGGAGCCGGTGCGATTCGAACTGCTATCCTGGACCACCGTTTGCCACTTCACCGTGCCGTCGGTTTCGAAGACGACATAGCGCGAAGCGCCGGCGACACCGATCTCCGGCTTGCCGTCACCATCGAAATCGGCAATTGTCGGGGCGCCGCCATAACCTCCGCCCGGGATGGCCACCGGGCCCCACTTGACGGTCATGTCGTGGTTCAGGAGCCACACCTTGCCATCGGCGACGAGGACGATCTCGGCCTGCGGCGTGCCGTCAAAGTTGGCCACGGCATTGTAGCCGTTGGGCAGGCTCACATTCTGGGCCTGGATGGTTCCGTCGGCCTTGTACACGGTGTTTCCGGCCACCACGTCCGGCTTGCCGTCGAGATTGACGTCCGACACCAGCGACAGCGGGCCGACGTTGCCGCCGGACGCCGAGCCCGCTGTGCCGGTCCACAGCAGCGTTCCGTCGTTCCTGAGCACCTGCCGCCCAATGATGATCTCGGGCTTGCCGTCCTTGTTGAGATCCGCGATCGCCGGTGCGCCCCAGTAGATCCCCTCCAGGATGCCGCTGCGCCACTTGAACGAGCCGTCGTTGTTGAAAGCGATCAGTCGCTGTCCCGAGCTGTCGACGGCAATGATGTCGGGCTTCTTGTCGCCATCGATGTCGCCAGTGGCGACCGATGCCGCGGTATTGATGCGCAGCGACGGATCGGCGACGGTAAACAATTCTGTTCCATTCGTCCCATTCAGGGCACGCAACACGCCCACTTCGACAAGACCGCCACCTGTCGACGCCGTCGAACCGAACACCACGTCCGGCTTGCCATCCCCGTTCATGTCCATCACCGATGGTGTTCCCATCACGTTCAGCGAACCCGGCTCCACCGCGCTCGAGGTCCAGGACCATTCCAGCGTGGGGGACAGCGGACCGGCCCCGACAGGCAGGGCGAGTGTTGCAAACGGGATGGCGAGAAAGAGACTGTGGACTGGGTTGACGCGCCTGGCAGGCGGTTGCGGCTTCACGGAATATCTCCTCAGGAAGAAGGTTGGAGGACTTGGCGGGCGCAGGAAGTTGCCCCAGCGGGAGGGCAAGCATGGAGTATGCCGGGACCAACGCACCGGCAATTAAATCAGTGCCGTGAGTCAGCAGCGCAGCACTCGCTGCAGGTTCTCCGGCACCCGGCTGTCAAATTTTCCGACAGATCTCTGGCCGGCCGGGCGGCGGCCCGACGGCGCCCCAGGTCAACCGGCGGGATCGTCACGAGCAGAGCCTCGCCGGCGGCGCTGTACCGGTGCCAATAGACGTGAATAGCGGCAAACCGGCACGCCACCGCATCGATCCATCCACTCCGAGAGGGGGCAACCGCTGCGGCCGGGGGCTGCCGACCTATTGCATTCGCGTTTCCTTACACCCCTCGTCCCGAAGAGGGCCAGGTAAGCACATCAATTATTGAAAGATTTGCAGAAGTTGCCTGTCCATGGGTGTCGAGTCTCTTTACACGCGCCACGTTCCCAGGCACATGAGTGCTTCGCGTGTGAGTGTAAACCGAGGATCGGAAGAAGGGTTTTTGGTGTGGGCGCAAGACTTGCTGAGATTTCCTGGCGAGGCCCGCGGGAGGACGTCACTAGCGCGGCGGGTGGCTGCAACGAGAGGCAGGTACCCGCTGCAACCATTGCCGTGATGGACCGCGGTCGGCGTCTCTTCGTGCGCGACAGCCGCCGCCGGTGCCTCAGGACGGTTGCGGGCCGTCGTACCCCTCGATGATGACCAGATCGATGCTTGACGCCGCCAGCCTGAGCTGCAGTGCCGCCTGATACTCGGGAGACTGCCGGCAGTCGAGCGCCGCCTGGTACGAGGGGAACTCGATGACGACGTTGCGGGCACGGCAGGAACCTTCCGGATTCTCGAAGCGACCGGCGCGGACCAGGAACCTTGCGCCAAACGTCTTGAACGGCCCGGCATTGGCCGCGACATACGCCTTGTATTGCTCCGCATCGGTGACATCGACGCGGGCGATCCAGTATCCCTTGGGCATTTTCATCTCCTGTAAGCCGTGGGCTGGCAGAAACGTGCAGGAACTCGCCTCGGGCCGAGTGACGGAATCGTTCGACTGTCACCCGGGGTCATCGTGGCTCCTGCCGGAAGCCGGTCAGGCAAACGGTCCGCACTGTTCATCTCCGCCGCCGTGCTTCGATACTCGTTGTGCCCGCCGCCAGGCCGCCGGGGGCGTTCCCGCTAGGCGCTTGAACGCGCGCGCGAAGGCGGCCTCCGAGTCGTAGCCGACCTCCTGGGCGATCGTCGCCACCGTCGCATCGCCCTCGCGCAGCAGGCAGGCGCCACGCTGCATGCGCCAGTTGGTCAGGTACTGCATCGGCGGCTGCCCGACCAGTTCGACAAAACGCTGGTGCAGCGCCGAGCGCGACAGCCCGATTTGCCGGCCCAATTCGTCGATCGTCCACGGCTCGGCAGGCCGCGCATGCAGTAGGCCGATAGCCTTGCCGATGTGGCGGTCGCGCAGACCGGCCAGCCAGCCCGAGGCATCCGCGGGCAGCGACTCGAGATGGCGCCGTGCGGCGTCGACGAAGACCATTTCGCTCACCCGTTCGAGCACGGCGGCGCTACCTGCCCGGCACTGGCGCGATTCCGACACGGCCTGGTCCAGCACCGGAGCGACCCAGGCGCCGACGCCGCCGGCGCCCAAGTGCAGCAGCCGCGGCAGGGCGTTGATGAGCGGGTTGAAAGGGCGCAGGTCACAGCCGACGAAGCCGCAGACGACGACGGTGCTGGCCTCGTCGGCGGGCAGTGGAGCGCCTGGTCGCAGCACCCCGCGGTGGTAGGCCACCGCAATCGGCTTAGGGTCGTTGCGCGTCGTGACGCGCCAGTCGTCGTTGTCCGGCTGCGCGCGCAGGCCCGGCGCGCTCGACAGAACATGGCTGTCGCCACGTGGAAACATTACGATGTCGCCGCTGTTCAGGCGCACCGGGGGCTCGCTGGCGGTTGCCGCCCAGCCGCTGCCCCTGGCGATCAGATGGTAGGCGAGTACATGTTCGGCACCCGGCATCAAGGCATCGGCGAGCTGGCGCGACGCCGGCGTTTCGGCGGCCCAGTCGTCGCCGAAACTGACGTAGTAGAAGACCGCGCCGCGTAGGCGGACGCTGCTCAGCACATCGGACAAGGGGTCGTGGTTCATGGTCGTCGGATTGCCGGTGGGTGGCTGGAGCCAGGATCAAGAGCGGCGGACGGTCGATCAAGCGACCCGGAAATCGCGGACGCACGGGCAAATCTGCAGGATGTTCGGGGAAGTGTCAACGCCGCGAGCGGCGAATAATGGCTTCGTCGACGCCCTGCCGCGACGACCGCCTTTCCGGCGCCGGGCCCGCCCAGCGAGCCATTCGAGAAAACACTTGAGGAGACTGCCATGAACCTTGTCGTCGCCCCCCCCTTCGTCACCCCTGACTTCACCGCGATCAAACAGCGCCAGCAGGCCACCTGGGCCAGTGGCGACTTTGCGGTCATCGGTACCACCCTGCAGATCGTCGGCGAATCGCTTGCCGAAGCCGCCGACGTCCATGCCGGCAGCGCCGTGCTCGACGTCGCCGCCGGCAACGGCAACGCCACGCTCGCCGCGGCGCGGCGCGGCGCTTCGCCAATGTGACCGCGGTCGACTACGTGCCGGCGCTGCTCGACAAGGCCCGCCAACGCGCCATCGCCGAAGGCCTCGAGGTGCGGTTCGAGGTGGCCGACGGCGAGGACCTGCCTTTCGACGACGGTCGGTTCGATGTCGTGCTCTCCACTTTCGGCGCGATGTTTACGCCTGACCATGCGCGCTCCGCCGGCGAGATGCTGCGCGTCTTGCGCGCCGGCGGCCGCCTCGGTCTCGCGAACTGGACCCCGGAAGGCTTCATCGGCCGCCTGTTCAAGGTGATCGGTCGGTACGTACCGCCGCCGGTCGGGCTGCAGTCGCCGGCGCTGTGGGGTTGCGAGCCGCACGTCGTCGAGCTGTTTGGCGCCCGCGCCGCGCAGATCCAGTGCCAGCGTCGCATCTTCAACTTCCGCTATCGCTCGCCCGCGCACTGGGTGCAGGTGTTCCGCGATTTCTACGGACCGACGCTCAAGGCATTCGCCGCGCTCGATAGCGTTGGCCAACTGGCGCTGGAGCACGACATCACGGGGCTGCTCGAGGAGCTGAACATCGCGGGTACGGCGTCGCTGGTCGTACCCGGTGAGTACCTCGAGGTCGTCATCACCAAGGCCTGAGTCGCGTCGTAACGGTGAGTGTCATCGGTGGCCCAGATCCGGCCAGTCGGCGCTACGCTGGTGGCACCAGCCTGCGCGCCGGCGTGTTTCGCCCAGGCCGGCCGTTCTGACAGGCGACGCGCGTCCTGGGCACGGCCGCGGCTTGGCGCGTGGACGGCGCCGGCCTGAGCGAGGAGATGCATGTCGCTGCGGCTCCGGCCGGCACATCAGTGACCGACTTGGCCTGCGGCGATCGGCAGGGTCCTGATCCCCTATCGTCCCGCGCGGACGTCGTGTTACTTGGCATCCCCGGCTCGCCTGCTCGTTGAGGCATCTGCCACCGCGTCTTGCGGCGGATCACGCCAGATTCGCAGCAGCAATTGCGTTCTGTCCCACCAGGTCAGCCGCTTGTCCGCCAGTGCTTCCAGGAAGTCCGATAGAACCTTCGAATGGGCAACTGCATAGTTGACCAGCAGCGTGCTGGGAATGAACACCGCGATCAAGATCAACAGCTTGACCCATAGTGGATTGTTGGCCTCGTCAATGATGTTCATGCCGAGGAAGCCGGTCGACACGGTGGCGATCAGCCCCAGTGTTGTCACTACCGTCAGGCGCACCACGGTGTTCGCCTGCCGTCGGAGACTGTCGCTATCCAGGTACTGATTCATGTCCTTGATCGACGCACTGACGTCCTGATAAATCCGGTCGGTGTCCAGATGGCGAGTGAGCAGCCGGAAAAGGTCGTGCACCTGCGCCTGATTGGAGACAACGGGGAACCAGTAGCGCTCGGTGAAGCGCAGAAACGACCCCAGGAGCAGCCGGATTTCCCGCTTGAAGGCCTTGATCGAATCGAGTTCACGGATGTCGAGCTTGCTGATCGCCACCACCAGCCATTCCGAGAACAGCATCAAGGCCGCTTTCTGAAAATGGGCCATCAGGTTCATCAGGAAGTATTGGTGGCGGAATTGTCCCAGTATGCCGGTTTCCGAGTCGGCGAAGAAGGCATCGCTGGCTTTGCCGACGACCACGAAGGCGTGATCACAACAGAGGTAGCGACAAGACAACGCAGGGTTGTCGGGATCCCAGAATCTGTCGTAGCAGTAGCGTTCCTCGAAATCGGCCAGTTGCTTCGTGGAGCACGGCAAGGTGTCTGATGGCCCAGCTTTGGAGACCAGCGCCAGTCGGGCGCAATCGCCACGTGTCAAGACCTGCGGATCGTCGAAGCTGAGGTAGGCCAGCAAGGGCATTCGGTGATACTCGATCTGCCGGAAGCGAATTGGACCTTCACTGTCGGAAAGGTAGAGGGACAGCGGTTGCAGGAGGTACTCCCAATGGGCAGCGACGTGGGGCGAACGCTGCTGACAGGTGAACTCGAGGTACTTCTGCCGGTCCTCGTAGTCGGATACCGCCAGCGTCTCTCCGGTCGCGGACAGCCATTCCACCCGGTACGGACAGTGTGCGCCTTGACCACTTGGCTCCCAATAGCCCGGATAGGCCCGACCGACCTTGAACAGTACATCTTCGGCTAACAGCAGGGGCAGGTCGTCGGCGAAAAATTCGACGACCAGAATGATGATGTCGGTGTCGTAGAAGAAATGCAGATCCACGTGGGCGATCTGGAACAGCAGCGGCGGCAGTTGCCCGTCGAGCATGACTCGTATTTGGGCGATATCGCAGCGGCGCAATACTCGCATGGGGGACTTGCCAGAGGCTGTTTGTCCTTCGCGGGGTGTCCCTTCGCCATACAAAAAGCGCTGCACGAAGGGCAGAAAGGTGATGAATTCCTTGTAATGCCTTTCCTGAAAACGCTTCGGATCGTCGAATTCGTCCTGAACTTCCCGCCACGGACAGTCCTCGCCCGATGTCTCGAGCAATTCCCAGTGTTTCGAGATGTGGATTCCTTCGAGTTGCCCAGGCATTACCCGCAATGGCCACATCAGGATCTGTCGGAAGTGCCGGACAAGAACCTCGGTCGAAGCAACCGATGTCATGCCGTTGTCAGGCTCAAACTGCGCCGTTCGCGGGATCTGAGCAATTTCGCTCATGGTCGACTTCCCTTGGTGATGTGAGATTTCTTCAGGAGATAGTGGCGCAGTCGGGCCGGCGAACCTTCTCGCGACACTCTGTTCTCGGTCGCCTCGAGGCCGAGCATTGCCGCGAATTCGACGCGAAAGGCCGGGATGCGAAGGGCGTAGCCCGGATGGAATGCAATGGAATCCGGGGGGGGGGGGGAGGACTGCGACCCCGGATTCCGCTTTCGCTGCATCCGGGCTACGGTGCCTCCGCTTACCCGGGCAATGGCTCGGGATTGCCCAATGCTGTGGTGTTCAGCCCGCCATCGACATACATGATCTCGCCGGTGATTGCGCTCGCCAGATCCGAGAGCATGAAGGCGGCGGCGTTGCCGACTTCGTCGATGGTGATGTTGCGGCGTAGCGGCGCGTTGTGCGCGTTGTAGGCGAGCAGGCGTGAGAAGTTGCCGATGCCGGAAGCGGCGAGGGTCTTGATCGGACCGGCCGAAATGGCGTTGGCGCGGATGCCCTGCGGGCCGAGGCAGAAGGCGAGGTAGCGCGTGGCGGCTTCGAGGCTGGCTTTGGCGAGACCCATGGTGTTGTAGTTGGGCAGGGTACGTTCGGCACCCAGGTAGGAGAGGGCCAGCAGGGCGGGATTACGGCCTTTCAGCAGCAGCGGCCGGGCGGCCTTGGCGAGCGCCGGGTAGCTGTACGAAGAGACATCGTGCGCGATGCGGAAGGCGTCGCGCGTGATGCCGTCGAGGAAGTCGCCTTCGATGGCTTCGCCGGGAGCGTAGGCGATCGAGTGCACGAGCCCGTCGAGTCCGTCCCAGTGCTCGGCGAGATCGGCGAACAACTTGTCGATCTGGGCGTCTTCGGCGACGTCACACGGAAAGGTCAGCGTGCTGTCGAATTCCTTGGCGAACTTGCCGACGCGATCCTGGAAGCGCTCGTTCTGGTAGGTGAAAGCCAGTTGCGCGCCTTCCCGGTGGCAGGCCCTGGCGATACCGTAGGCGATCGAGTGTTTGGACAGCACACCGGTGATGAGGATGCGCTTGTCGGCGAGGAATCCCATGGCTTCTCCCGTAACTAAAATTGGCTGGGTTTGGAGGGGTGGTTGGAAGCAGCTTAACCTTCGCATTATAAAGGATTTGCCCGGGCTGCCGGCGATTGTCGGGCGCCTGACCGCCGCCATGCCGGCGCCCTCGCCGGAGCCACCGCTGCCGAGTTCGCGCTACACTTCGACCCATGCCGCTTCTTCGCCTCGCCCTCCTGTCATTACTGTCGCTGCTCGCCGCGTGCAGCAGCGAGCAGAACGAGCCGTATCCGACGGCAGAGCGCGGCAAGAACATCCTTTACTCGGCGTTCACCGATCGTCCGAAACATCTCGACCCGGTGCAGTCGTATACGGAGGACGAAATCACCTTTACGGCGCAGATCTACGAACCGCCGCTGCAATACCACTACCTGAAGCGGCCCTACACGCTGATTCCGGCGACCAGCGAGGCGGTGCCGGTACCGCGCTATGTCGACGCGCAGGGTGGGGAACTGCCTGCCGATGCGCCGGTGGCGCAGATTGCGCACAGCGTGTACGAGATCCGCATCCGTCCGGGGATCCGCTACCAGCCGCATCCGGCATTTGCCACCGACTCGGCCGGCGAGCCGCTCTATCGCGACCTCTCCCGCGAGCAGTTGCGCGCGATCGAGACCCTTGCCGATTTTTCCAAGACGGGAACGCGCGAACTCGTTGCCGACGACTACATCTACGAGATCAAGCGTCTCGCGCATCCGCGCCTGCATTCGCCGATCTTCAGCATGATGGCCGAGCGCATCGTCGGACTGCGCGAACTCGGCGCTGCCCTGCAGGCGGAGGCGAAGGCGCTGCCGGCGGGCGCCTGGCTCGATCTCGATCGCTTTCCGCTGACCGGCGTCACGCGCGTCGATCGCTACACTTATCGCATCACGCTGCGCGGCAAGTACCCGCAGTTTGCCTACTGGCTGGCGATGCCTTTCTTCGCACCGGTGCCGCGCGAGGTTGACCGCTTCTACAGCCAGCCGGGAATGGCCGAGAAGAACCTGACGCTCGACTGGTATCCGGTCGGTACCGGCCCGTTCATGTTGACGCACAACAATCCGAACAGCCGCATGGTTCTCGAACGCAACCCGAACTTCCACGGCGAGACCTATCCCTGCACCGGCGAGCCGGGCGACGAGGCGGCGGGGCTGCTCGCCGACTGCGGCAAGCCCTTGCCGTTCATCGACAAGGCGGTCTTCTCGCGCGAGAAGGAGAGCATTCCCTACTGGAACAAGTTCCTGCAGGGCTATTACGATGCTTCCGGGATTTCCTCGGATAGCTTCGACCAGGCGGTTCGTCTCGGCGTCGGCGGTGACGTGCAGTTGAGTGACGAGATGCGCGAGAAGGGAATCAGCCTGTTGACGAGCGTGCGTGCGTCGATCTTCTACATGGGTTTCAACATGCTCGACCCGGTCGTCGGCGGCCTGTCGGAGTCGACGACCAAGCTGCGTCAGGCGCTGTCGATCGTCATCGATCAGGAGGAGTTCATCTCGATCTTCATGAACGGTCGTGGCATCGCCGCGACGAGCCCGCTGCCGCCGGGGATCTTCGGCTATCTCGAAGGTGAGGCGGGCAGCAACCCGGTGGTTTACGACTGGGTCGACGGGCGGGCGCAGCGCAAGCCGCTGGCCGTCGCCAAGCAACTGCTCGCCGAGGCGGGCTGGCCGGATGGCCGCAACGCGACGAGCGGCGAACCGCTGGTGCTCAACCTCGACACGACCAGCGGCGGCATGGGCGACAAGTCGCGGCTCGACTGGTTGACGCGGCAGTTTGCCAAGCTCGACATTCAGCTCGTCGTCCGTTCGACCGACTTCAACCGTTTTCAGGAGAAGGTGCGCAAGGGCGCGGTGCAGCTTTACTACCTGGGCTGGAATGCCGACTATCCCGATCCGGAGAACTTCCTGTTCCTGCTCGCCGGATCCGAAGGCAAGGTCGCCAAGAGCGGCGAGAATGCGTCGAACTACGCCAATCCCGAGTTCGACCGCCTTTTCGAGCGCATGAAGAACATGGAGAGCGAGGGGCCGCGCGGCGCCGAGCGGCTGGCCATCATCCGCCAGTCGATCGCGCTGCTGCAGCATGACGCACCGTGGATCTACGGCTTTCACCCGAAGAGCTACACGCTCGGCCATGTCTGGCTGCACAACCGCAAGCCGACCGACGTCGGCAACAACATCCTGAAGTACCAGCGCCTCGACGTGGCGCAGCGGCAGCGCTTGCGCCAGGAATGGAATCGACCGGTGCTCTGGCCGCTGGCGGCGGCGGCGCTCGTTCTCGTCGCCGTGCTCCTGCCGGCGGTGATCGGTTATCGCCGCCGCGAACGCGGTACGGCCTGAGGCTCAGTCACCGACCATGCTCGCCTACATCGTTCGCCGCCTGCTCTACGCGCTGCCGATCCTGATCGGTGTGAACCTGATCACTTTCGCGCTGTTCTTCGTTGTGAATACGCCTGACGACATGGCGCGCATGCAACTCGGTGTCAAGCGCGTGACGCCGGAAGCGATCGCCAAATGGAAAGCCGAACGTGGCTACGACAAGCCGCTGTTCATCAACGGATCGGCCGCCGGCGTCGGCGTGCTGACCGACACCATCTTCTTCGACAAGTCGGCGCGCATGTTTGCCGGCGACTTCGGACGCGCCGAGGACGGCCGCGACATCGCCAGGGAGATTCGAACGCGCATGGGGCCATCGCTGGCCATCGCGCTGCCGACCTTCGTTCTTGGTCTGCTGGTGACCGTCTCGTTCGCCTTGCTGCTGACCTTCTTCCGCGCCAGCTATCTCGACTTCTGGGGAGTCGTTCTGTGCGTCGCGATGATGTCGATCTCGGGCCTTTTCTACATCATCGGGGGCCAGTATCTGATCAGCAAGATCTGGAAGCTGGTGCCGATCTCGGGCTACGGGGGCGGCCTCGATGCCTGGAAATTTCTCATCCTGCCGATGGCCATCGGCGTCATCTCCGGCATCGGTTCTTCGGCGCGCTGGTACCGTACGATCTTCATCGAGGAGATTTCCCGCGACTACGTGCGCACGGCGCGCGCCAAGGGGTTGTCGGAAGTGACCGTGTTGTTCCGTCACGTGCTGCGCAACGCGATGATTCCGATCCTGACCGGCGTCGTCGTCGTCATTCCCTTGCTTTTCATGGGTTCTCTGCTCACTGAGTCGTTCTTCGGCATTCCCGGGCTGGGCAGCTACACGATAGACGCGATAAACGCGCAGGACTTTGCCGTGGTGCGCGCGATGGTGTTCATCGGCTCGGTGCTCTACATCGTCGGCCTGATCCTGACCGACATCTCCTATACCTTCGTCGACCCGCGGATTCGCTTCAACTGATGACTTTCCTTCCCGTCATTCTTTGGTCCGACCTGCTGATCTGGCTGCTGGTGCTCGCGGCGATCGTGGTCGGCTGGCTGTCGACCGGCAATCCACTGCTGCGCGCTGCCTGGCGGCGGGTCGGCCGGAGCCGGGCAGGGATGGCCTCGGCGACGGTGCTGGTCGTCTTCGTCGCGGTCGGTCTGCTCGATTCCATCCACTTCCGGCCGCGCCTGGAAAGCCGCGAAGGGCAGGCGGTTGCCGGCCAGCCGTCGACGGCTTACGCCATTGAGGTGCTGTCGCTCCTCGATGCGCTTCTGACGCCGCTGCGCACGCGCACCGAGAAGACCTACTCCGAGCCGCTGGCGACGCGCGCCTACGCCAAGGAAGCGATCGAGGTGCGCGACGCCGATGGGCGGATTCGCCAGACGCGCGATTATCCGCGTCTGAAGCACGGCGGCGCGCACCTCGGTGCCGACGAGTGGCGCCGCGATGCCGATGTCGGGCAGCGCTTGCTCGCCGCGCTGGCACTCGGTGTCGTCGCCTGGTGGGCTGTGGCGGCGATGACGGCGGCCGGTCTGGCGCGCGCCCATGCCTGCTCGCACCGCGCGGCGTGGCGGCGAATCTGGCGCAACGAGTGCGATTTTGCCTGGAACGCCGTGCTCGCGGCGATGGCCGCGCTGCTGCTGCTCCTGTTGCCGGTGGCGATGCTCGCCGCCGATTACCACGTTTTCGGAACCGACAAGGTCGGCCAGGACGTGCTCTATCAGATTCTCAAGAGCGTACGCACGGCACTGGTCATCGGTCTGGTGACGACGCTGGTGATGCTGCCGCTGTCGATCCTGCTCGGCGTCCTCGCCGGTTACTTCCGCGGCTGGGTCGATGACGTGATTCAGTATCTCTATACGACGCTGAGTTCGATCCCCGGGGTCCTGTTGATCGCCGCCGCGGTGCTCATGATGCAGGTGCTCATCGATACGCATCCGCAGTGGTTCGAAACCGCCGCCGAGCGCGCCGACCTGCGTTTGCTGGCGCTCTGTTTCATACTCGGCGTCACCAGTTGGACCGGCCTGTGCCGGTTGTTGCGCGGCGAGACGCTGAAGCTGCGCGAGCTCGAATACATCCAGGCGGCGCAGGCCTTCGGCGTCTCCGACCTGCGCATCATCGCGCGCCACATCCTGCCGAACCTGATGCACATCGTGATCATTGCGCTGGTCATGGACTTCTCGAGCCTGGTGCTCGCCGAAGCAGTGCTCTCCTATGTCGGCATCGGCGTCGATCCGACGATGATCAGCTTCGGCACGATGATCAACAATGCGCGCATGGAGCTGGCCCGCGAGCCGATGGTCTGGTGGTCGCTGGCCGCCGCTTTCGTCTTCATGTTCACACTGGTGCTCGCCGCGAACCTGCTCGCCGACGCCGTGCGCGACGCCTTCGATCCGCGCCTTGCGGGGGCGGCATGAACGAGAAAGTCGACGTGGGTGGAACGCGCAACGAGATCCTGCTCGCCGTAGACGATCTGCGCCTCGCCTTCGCGAGCGGTCGCTCGCTGCTGACCGCCGTCGATGGCGTGTCGTTCAGCGTTGCCGCCGGCGAGACGCTGGCCTTGCTCGGGGAATCAGGCTGTGGCAAGTCGGCGACGGCGCTCGGCCTGCTGCGCCTGCTGCCGGCTGCCGGACGGATCGTCGGCGGCCAGATGCGTTTCGCCGGGCGTGATCTGCTGCGCTTGCCGGAAGCCGAGATGCGCGGCGTGCGCGGCGGCGGCATGGCGATGATCTTCCAGGAACCGGCGACAAGCCTCAATCCGGTGCTCACCGTCGGTCACCAGTTGAGCGAGGTACTCGAGCGCCATCTCGGGCTGGCCGGGCAGGCGGCGCGCGCGCGCGCGCTCGAGCTGCTGATGGCGGTCGGCATTGCCGATCCAGAACGTCGCCTCGGCGAGTACCCCTTCCAGCTCTCCGGCGGCATGAAGCAGCGGGTGATGATCGCCGTCGCGCTCGCCGGCAATCCGAGCCTGCTGATCGCCGACGAGCCGACGACGGCGCTCGACGTCACCATTCAGGCGCAGATTCTCGAGTTGCTGCGCCGCCTGCAGGCCGAGCGGGCGATGGGCATGCTGTTGATCACGCACGACCTCGGCGTCGTCGCGCAAATGGCGACGCGTGTCGGCGTCATGTACGCGGGCGAGATCGTCGAGGAAGCGCCACGCGCCGCGTTCTTTTCCTCGCCACGTCATCCCTATACGCAGAAGCTGTTTGCCGCCCTGCCGAATCTCGCCCAGCGTCGCGGTCGGCTGGAGACGATTCCGGGGCAGGTGCCGTCGCTGTCGGAGATGCCCGGCGGCTGTCGCTTCGCGGCGCGCTGTCCGCACGCCTGGGATCGCTGTCGGCAGCAGTCGCCGCAATGGCGGCAGGTGGCGGTCGGGCATCGCGTGCGCTGTCATCTCGACGACGGACAGGGTGCCGGGGCAGGAAGCGGCGGTGTATCCGGAACCGCTGTTGGCGGCGCAGATGCCGTTGCCGTGCAGCCGATGGGCGAGCCGGCGCTGCTCGCTGTCGACGATCTGCGCGTGTACTTCCCGATCCGCCGCGGGATCCTGCAACGGACCGTCGGGCACGTGCGGGCGGTGGACGGGGTTTCGCTTGAACTGGCGCGTGGCCGGACACTGGCGCTGGTCGGCGAGTCGGGCTGCGGCAAGACGACGGTCGGCAAGGCGATCCTGCAACTCATCATGGCCAGCGCCGGCAGCGTGCGCCTGCTCGGTCAGGAACTCGGCGGCCTGTCGCGCAGCGCGCAGCGGCCGCTGCGCCGCCGCATGCAGATGATCTTCCAGGATCCTTTCGCTTCGCTCAACCCGCGCATGTCGGTCGGCGAAATCATTGGCGAGGGGATGCAGGCGCTCGGCGTCGATCCCCAAGGCGAGGGCAGGGCGGCAGCAATCGCTGCCGTGCTGCGGCAGGTCGGGCTCGATGTGGCCGCCGCCGGGCGCTATCCGCACGAATTCTCGGGCGGTCAGCGGCAGCGGATTGCGATTGCGCGCGCCCTGGCGGTGCAACCGGATCTGGTGATCTGCGACGAACCGACGTCGGCTCTCGACGTTTCGGTGCAGGCGCAGATACTCAATCTGCTCGCCACGCTGCAGGCCGATCTCGGTCTGGCCTACCTGTTCATCACGCACAACTTCGCGGTTGTCGACCACCTGGCACACGCGGTGGCGGTGATGTATCTTGGCCGCATCGTCGAGCGTGGTACGGTCGATGAGGTTCTGCGGTCGCCGAGTCACCCCTACACGCAGGCGCTGTTGTCGGCCGTACCGAGCCCGCGTCTCGACGCGCGGCCAGACTACATCCGCTTGCCGGGCGAGATTCCTTCACCAGCCAATCCGCCGGCCGGTTGTCATTTTCATCCGCGTTGCCGGCAAGCCAGCGCGGCATGCCGCGAGCGCTACCCCGAGACGAGCACGCTGACCGCGACGCATACGGTCCGCTGTCATCTCTACCGGTAGGCTTGCTGGTCCGCCAATGCGGCGCCGGGGTACCGCCCCACACCTGCGGCGGATGCCATGCGAGGAGGCCCCCGGCTCCCTGGCGGCGCCAACGCGGCGTGCCGTACTGGCGCCGGCGCTTCGCCGCGTCAGAACGTGTTCTGCACCAGCTGGATGGTGAGCGTCTGCCCCGCCTTGATGTCATTGGGTTGAAGGCGGTTCCAGCGCAGAAGATCGTCTTTTTCGACCTTGAACTGCTTGGCGATCGAGACCAGCGTGTCGCCGCGGCGGATCGTGTATTGGGCGAGCTTTGCTGGTTTCCTGGCGGCTTGCCGGTTCTGCTCAACCAGGGCTTCGCCCTTCTTTCCAGGCTTTGCCTCGGCCTTCGCGTCGCTCTTGGCCAGGCTCTGGCGGCTCTCGGTGGCGGCCTTGCCTTGCCTGCTCTCGAGCTCGGCGACGTCGGTGCGATTCCTGGCAGGGGAGGCTGGCTTGCTGGCAGGCTCGGGCGCCGCGACAGCCAGTCGGGTTCCCGCGTTGATTTGGTCCACACGCAATCTGTTGACCTGCTTCAGTTCGCTCATACTCATGCCATAGCGCTGGGCGACACTGAACAGAGTCTCGCCCTTCGCCACGGTGTGCATGCGCGTGGCAGAGGCCGGCTCTGCACGGGGTGCGGCAGCTTTGTTGTCGACTTCAGCCAGCGTCGTGCGTTGGACGGCCGCCGTCGGCTTGCTACCTGCTTCGGGTGCGGCCACGGCCAGCCGCGTTCCCGCGTTGACCTGATCGGCGCGCAGCTTGTTGATCTGTTTCAGCTCGGCGAGCGTCATGTCATAGCGCTGGGCGATCACGCGCAGGGTTTCGCCCTTGGCGACAGTATGCGTGCGCGTGGTAGCCACTGTGGCCGGCTCGGTGCGTGCGGCAGTCTTGCTGTCGACCTCAGCCAGTGCGGTGCGTTGGCTGCTGGCTGGCGCCTTGCCGGCGGGGTCAGCGACCACGACGGTCAGCCGCAGGCCCGGGGCAAGACGGTCGGCGCGCAACTTGTTCATTTGTTTCAGTTCGGCGAGGGTCATGCCATAGCGCTGCGCCAGCCCGGGCAGGGTTTCCCCCTTCGCCACGGTGTGCGTGCGAGTCGTCACGACCGGCGTCGGCTCGACCTTCGGCAGGCGAGGCGCCGTTTCGGCGATGCGCTGCGTTTCGGCAGCGAGCGGCTGTTCAGGCAGCGCGGCCAGGTCGGCGACTTCCGCGCCTTCCTGTGCGGCAACCAGCAAGGTCTGTCCGGCGGAAACCCTGATCCGGCCATTGATGCCGTTGACCGCCCTGAGGTTCGCCAGCGTCATGCCGAAGCGCGGCGCGACCTCTTCGAGCTTCTCGCCGGCACGCAGCGTGTAGGGCTGCCAGGAGGAGAGAGGCTTCTCGCTTCCCTCGTGGGCCTCGAGGTTGCTGATGAAGGTATCCACCCGGTCAGCCGGGATTACCATCGGAGTTTCCGACTTGATCACCGGACGGTTGTGCGCCGGGTTCAGCGCCACGAATTCCTTCAACGGCATTCCGGCAAGCTCGGCCGCCAACTTGACGTCGATGTTCGCGGTGTTGGTAACGGTCGCAAAATACGGGCGGTTGGGGACGCCGCGAAGATTGAGGTTGGCGAGGATGTTCGGATTGCTGAAGATGTTTTTCAACGCCTGCAGCTTGGGTACGTACTGGCGCGTCTCCTCGGGCATCTTCAGGCTGAGGTAGTCGCACGGCAAGCCCTGGGCGGCGTTCTTGCTGATGGCTCGCCCGACAGCGCCCTCACCCCAGTTGTACGAGGCGAGCGCCAGATGCCAGTCGCCGTGCAGTTCATAGATGTACTGCAGGTATTCGAGTGCGGCAGCCGTCGAGGCGACGATGTCGCGTCGTCCGTCGGCCCACCAGTTCTGCTCGAGTTTGTACTGCTTGCCTGTCGCCGGAACGAACTGCCACAGGCCGGACGCATGACTGCGCGAGTACGCCGTCGGGTTGTAGGCGCTCTCGACCATCGGTAGCAGGGCCAGCTCCATCGGCATGCCGCGCTTCTCGATTTCTTCGACGATATGGTGCAGGTAGCGGCTGCTGCGCTCGACCATGCGGCGCAGCGACTCCGGGTGGTTCAGGTACCACTGCTGATGATGGAGGACCAGCGCGTTGTTGATGTTCGGCATCGCGAAGCCCTGGCGCAGGCGCTGGTACAGTTCCTCGGGTTCGGACGTGAGGTCGATCGGCTCGGGCAGCGCGCTGGGTGCAACGAGTTCGATGACCGGCAGAGCGCCGGCCGTGCCGATCTGCAGCGCCGGGTCGGCGGCGCTGCCCGACGCGCCGTTGCGACCGGGGGGCGGTTGCAGCAGCGGAGTAAAGCCTTGGCCAGTGGCTTCGTCAGAAGCAGCGGCACCGCAGGCAAGAGAAAAAGCAATTGCGAACGCGAGTCGTGGCGTCATTCGTAGTTCCTGTTCTCGTGGTCGGGCGGGCGCCAGTTCATCCCGATAGCGTGGGATCGCCTGGGCAGATGGTGCAGACTGGAAGCCGATGATTATAGAACAAACAGGCGAAGAAGGTGGGGGGCTTTCGCACGGCCAGCCGACGCCCGGCCAAGTGCGGGCGCGCACCGATGCGTGGAGCGGCTCCACCTTTGTCGCGCGAGGCCTGGCTGAGCCATGCGGAAAGCCGGCCCGGAAAACGCAAAGCCCAGTCGTTGACTGGGCTTTGCGCATGATCCTGGCGGAGTGGACGGGACTCGAACCCGCGACCCCCGGCGTGACAGGCCGGTATTCTAACCAACTGAACTACCACTCCTTGCTTCCGGGCCAGCGTGGATGAATCTTCTCGCGGCTGGAAAGGTGCGCATTATAGCGACTTTCGCCGGGCAAGCAAGAGGTATGTCGTGGCACGTTCGGCGGCGTATGTCATTGGATCGCGCCGACGAAGGCTTCGATCGCCGGCCTGGCCTCCTGGAGGTGGTGCAGGCAATCGTCCCATTGCTGCGGGCCGAGACCGAGCGTGTCGAGCAGGGCGCTCAGTTCGCTGTCGCCTGCCGTTGGCGTGTAATCGACGGCCTGCGCCGCGTAGGCCGCCTGATCGGCGAGTCCGATCAGGGCACAGAACGTGCGCTCGCTACCAGCGTCAAGCGGGTCGTGATGGTGAGCGATGGCGGCGACATAGCGCGCCGGCAGATCCCAGCGCTCGGCGACCATTTCGCCAACCTCCGCATGCGTGAACTCGAAGAGAGTGCGCTCGGCGTCGAGGCTGCTCATGGCGGATCCCCGCCGGAGCTCGAGTACGCGCTGGTAGGCGGGTTCCGCCTGGACGGCGAAGATCAGTTTGCCGATGTCGTGCAGGAGGCCGGCCATGAATGCTTCGTCGGGCAGACAGGGCAGCCGCGGGGCCAGGAAACGCGCCGCCGTTGCGGTGGCGATCGAGTGCTTCCAGAAGTCGACCAGGCTCAGCCGTTCGGTCCGGAACACGTCGAACGCGGCAACCGAGATGATCATCCCCTGCACGTTGGTGAAGCCAAGCACGCGTACGGCGTCGGCGATGGTGCTGACGCGGCGCGAGAAACCGAAGAACGCCGAGTTGGCGACACGCAGGAGCTTGGCCGAGAGCGCGAGGTCGTTGACGATCACGCGCTCCACTGCCCGGGCGTTGCTGCCGGCGTCCTGCATCACTCGCAGCGCCTGCAGGACGACCGCCGGCAGGGTGGGAACCTCGTAGAGGTCGATCGGCCGGAAACGCGCCACCGGCTCTGCCTCCAGCTTGTTGCCGCCGGAGGTGTCGCCCAGTTCGAGCAGGCCGGAGGACAGGCCGGGATGCATCAACTGAAAGACATGCACCGGATGCGGCAGATCGCGCAGGCGCAGCATACCGGTGTCGCGCAGGCTGGTGCCGGCGGGCAGGGTGGTGCGAAGCAGCGCCTCGGTGGCCGAACTGAGCAAGGTCTGGCCGCCGCGCGTCACCGCCAGCAGGCGGGCGCAGCGGTTGACCGTCGTGCCGAAGTAGTCGCCTTCGCAGAGGTACGCGGGGCCGGTATGCAGGGCGGCGCGCACGCGCAACGGCGCACGCGTCGGCCACTTCTCGGCACCCAGGCTGGTCTGGATCTGGCAGGCGGCACCGAGCGCGTCGGCGGCATCGTCGAAAGTGGCGCAGAACGCATCGCCGACGGTCTTGAAGACGCAGCCGCGGTGAGCTTCGATCGCGGCGAAGAGCAGTGCATTGTGGCGCTGCAAAGCGGTGCGCATCGCCTCGGACTCGCGCTCCCAAAGGCTGGTCGATCCTTCGATGTCGGTAAACAGGAAGGTGACCGTGATCAGCGACGCATCGCCCAGCGTCAGTTCCGCCTGTCCCATTCTCTCCCTCGCTCCGTGTACCCGGGGTTTCCCCGGCGCTGCTCGTCGATAGCCATGGCGGTGCCATGGTGATAAACTCGGGCGCCGGCCGCGGCAGTATCCGGGCTTCTGGCGCCTGCCGTCAATCGCTGTTCGATGTCGGTGGTGGGTGTCACGGTCGACGCACCGTTGCCGGGGTGTCGGACCAGAGGCCTCAAGTCTGCCCGGGCTTTGCCGTTATCCCAGATGGCTGCTGCCCGAGATGCCCTCCAAAAATATCAACAGGAATGCCATCATGCTCAAACTGTCGATCAGGCGACTGGTTGCCCTCTCGGCGTCGATTCTCTGCGCGCTGTTACTGCTCGGCAATCTCATCGTCTGGAACAGCAACGCCTCGCTCGCTGCCGCCGCGGAGGAAGCGTCGCGCGTCGAACAGAGTATTCGGGCCTTCAAGGACACGCGCTTCCATGTCGTGCAGATCCAGCAGTTCCTGACCGACGCGGCGGTCGTCGGCGAAGCCGACTTCTCCCAGGCCACGGCGCAACGCGAGAAAGCCTTGTCGCAGTTGGAGCGCCTGGCCGGGCTGTGGCCCGCCAGGCAGGCTGCCATCAACGAGCTGAACGTGGCGGTCAAGCGCCTCTACGACACCGGCGAGCGCATGGTGAAAGCCTATGTCGGGCAGGGCCGCGAGGCCGGCAACGCGATCATGAGGGCTGACGATGGCTTCGACGCTGCCGCCGAGAAGGTGACGAAAGAGCTCGAGAGCCTCGCCGGCGAACTCGCGATAGTGGGCGAAAGGAGTGACGCCGCGCAGCAGCAGACGCGCACCTGGATGTTGCGCTCCAGCCTTGGCGTCGGCGCCCTGGCGCTGGTTTTCGTGGTTCTGTCGCATCTGTGGTTGTTGCGGATTCTGATGAAGCTCCTCGGCGGCGAACCGGCCTATGCGGGAGAGATGGCTGCGCAGATCGCCGCGGGCGACCTGACGCAGGGTTTGCAGGTCAGGCCAAACGACCAGAGCAGCCTGCTTGCCAGTATCGGCGGCATGCAGCAAAGCCTGCGGGCGACGGTGGCCTCGATTCGCGAGAACTCGCATGCCGTTCTGACTGCTGCCGAGAGCCTGAACAGCCAGGCTCGCGTCGTCGTCGACAGCTCGCAGACCCAGAGCGACACGGCGACCTCGATGTCGGCGTCGGTCGAAGAGATGGCGGTGAGCATCACCCAGGTGGCGGACTACGCGCGCAAGGTCAGCGCCCACACCACCGAGGCGGGCAGGCTGGCGGACAATGGCGGCAGGGAAGTGCATGCGGTCACCGAAGAAATCGGCCGCGTGGCGGCTTCCGTGAATGTGGCGAGCCGGGTCATCGGTGCGCTGGGTGAGGAGTCCCGGCGCATCACCGCGATCGTCGACACGATTCGGGAAATCGCCGAACAGACCAATCTCCTGGCGCTCAACGCCGCGATCGAGGCGGCGCGAGCCGGCGAGCAGGGGCGCGGCTTCGCGGTGGTTGCCGACGAAGTCCGCAAGCTTGCCGAGCGCACCGCCAACTCCACGCGGGAAATCTCGCAGATGATCGAAGCCATCGGCAGTCGCTCGGCGGAGGCGGTGCAGGGTATGGAGCAAAGCCTGACCGCGGTTGGCCAGAGCGTGACGCAAGCCGAGAAGGCGTATGCGGCCATGTCGCTGGTGCGCGAGAACCTCGGCGGCGTCGCGGGTGAGGTCAGCGAGATCACCCTGGCAGTCGAGGAGCAGCGCGCTGCGAGCACGACGATCGCCCAGAACGTCGAACAGGTGGCACAAATGGCCGACCAGAACCGCCATGCGCTGGCGGCAATTGCCGCCGACGTGCGCAGCCTGGAGCAACTCTCCAGGAGCCTCGACAACGTCACGAGCCGGTTCCGCGTCTGATCTGGTCACCCGGCCTCGCGTCGGCGACATCGGCCAGTGCTGCCAGGCGCTGGCCGCCAGATCGACTCAGGGATCGATGCGCGTTCCCAGCACCTGCAGGAATTTTGCCAGCCAGGCAGGGTGTGCCGGCCAGGCGGGTGCGGTGACCAGATTGCCGTCCGTATGTGCCTGGTCGACCCGAATCTCCGCATAGGTGCCGCCGGCTGCCCGGACCTCGGGAGCACACTCTTGGCTGCCATGAGGGTCTCCTTGGTTGGGTGGCGACCGGAGGATCAGGCGAACGCGAGACCCATGGCGCGGCCGATGGCGCGCCAACCGAACACGGGAACGCCCTTGCGCGGCTGGTCAGCGTCCCCGCCGTAAATGAGCAGGCGACGCGGCGAGCCAGCCAGGGCGGCAAAACGTTCCGGCGGCGCGAACCAGTCTCCCGCGACGGTGCGCCCGGACTTGCATTCGATGGCAGCGACGACTTCCTCGCCGCGCGTGATCAGCAGATCGACCTCGTTGCCGGCTGAATAGCGCCAGAAGTGAAGCTCCTCCGGGCGCAGCCCGTTGCGCCGACGCTTGAGGAATGCGCTCACCACCCAGGTTTCGAAGAGCGGCCCGCGCAGGCTGCCGACCACCAACTCCGGGGCGCTGCGCACACCTGCTAGCCAGGCGGCCAGACCCGGATCGAGGAGGTAAAGTTTTAGCGTCTTGCTCAGACGCTTGCCGAAATTTCGATGAAAGGGTGTGAGCCGCGTCGCGATGTAGCTCGCTGCCAGCACGCCGATCCAGGCATGGGCGGTGTTGTGCGTGATGCCGCAGTCGGCGGCTAGCGCGGAGAGGTTGAGCAGTTGGCCACTGCGCGCGCCGCACATGAGCACGACGCGGTGAAAGTGGTCGAGGTCACGCTGGGCTTCGTCAATCACGGCGCCGTCGGGTTACTGGGCGAGAAAGCCACGCGCGTCGGCGGTGGCGAGTGCGCGCACGTCGGCGTCGTCGAGGCTGGCGTAAGGTTTCTGCGGAAACATCGCACGCGCCAGCGTGGTCCCGCCGGACTGACGCGGCCCGGTAATGGCGACGATGGGATGGTAGCCGGCCAGTTCGATGAGGCGCCGCGTCGCAGGACGGGGAATCATGCGCTCAGCTTAGATGGGGGTGTTTGCAGATTGTCAAATCAATTGACAATCTGCAAACAGGCGCGTCTCGCCCAGTCCAAGCCGTGACGCTCACTCTTACAAACAGGCGTACCTCACAACGCGTAGATGGGCGCGATCTTCTGTTTGTCGATCGTCTTGCGGAAACGCTTGAACGGTTCGCCGCCGAGTTGAACGATGAACACGTGCATCGGCCATTCGAGTGCGGCGAGGCGCTTGACGACGGCCGGCCCCTTGTTGCCGAGCGTGAAACGCGCGGTTTCGATGCAGATCACGTAGTCGTGGCAGGCCGGATTACTCGTCAGGATGCGGCGCAGCAGGTAGGCGCGACGGATGTGCGTGGCGTTGCCCGCTACGATGTGGCGCACGATGTCGAGCCGATCTTCGGGCAGGTCGTGCGGCGCCAGCGTGGCGTCGGCCGGCAGTTGCGACAACTCGGCGTTCACCGTGTTCTCGTAGGTCGAACGTTCCATCCAGCGCTTCTGCCAGGCCTCAGCCTGTGCGGCGTCGCCGTCGGTGCCACGGCGGCGATAGAACTGCCAGGCGATGTCGCAGCCAGGGAGGGTAGCCGAGGGGTCGGCGGCGATTACACGTTCGAGGTCGCCGATGCCGGCTTCGTCGCCGCGATCGAGGCGCAGGCGGCCGCGCCGGAACAGCGCCGGCAGGTGCGCGGGCGCCGCCGCGAGCAAGCCTTCGAGGAGCGGCATCAAGTCGCGGTCGGGGTCGGTCTCCTCGACCGCGCAGAGGTAGTCCCAGCGTTCATCGTCGCTGAGTTCAGTCCGTGTCGCCAAATCGGCAACGCGCGCCGCCTGTCGCCGCAGGTGCTCGTGGCGTTCCTTCCACTGATCGGCGACTTCGTCGCGCCAGCGCCGGTCGAACTCGGCCGACAGCGCCGGCAACTGCGTTCCGAACCAGGACTCGGCGGCCGAGACGGCGGGCGGCGCCAGGCGCTCGGCGGCCTGCCCGTCGGCTGCGGCGCCGATGGCGGCGAGGCGGTCGACGAGCGCCGGGTGGGTGTCGAAGGGATCGGTTGCCTCGCGGCGTGCGGCATCCAGGTAGCGTTGTCGCGCGTCGGCGTCAAGCGCCTCGCGCTGGCTCTGCCGCCACATCAGCCCGCGGCCCGCGGGCGGCTCGGCCTCGGCCGCGATGCGGCGCTGGATGGCCGGCCAGAAGCCCTCCGACTCGTAGCGCGCCGCAATGCCGGTGCGCATCAGCGCGTCGGCCGCCGCTCCGGCGCCGACGAGTTCGACCGAGGTGCGGTCGGCCAGGTATTCGTGCTGCCGCGCCAGCGCGAAGGTGTAGGCGTTGAAGCGCGGCGCGTACCAGCGGAAGAGTCGGGCGATCAGCCGCGAACCCCAGTCGTTCCATTGCTGCGACATCGCCTGCAGGCGGCCCCAGGCGTTGCGGAGGCGGTAGATGAAGGCGGCGAAGCGGCCATGGTGGCCAGCCAGGTGGCCGTATTCGTGCGCCACCACCGCCATCGCCTCGTCCTCGGAAAGTGCCTGCAGGAGGCGCAGGCCGAGGATCAAGGTATTTTCCTGCCAGCCCAGGAGGCCCAGGCGCGGACGCTGGACGATGGCGGCGTTGAGTTCGTCGGTGAGCAGCACGCGATGCACGCGAGGGCCGCCGGTCCGCTCGCGCATCGCGTCGAGGCGGGCGAACAATGCCGCCGCCTCGTCGCGCCGGATCGCGCGCCCCTCGGGCCGCGGAAAGCGCGCGAAGACCAGCGTCCAGGTGGTGCGCAACATCAACCAGACGGGGATCGCGAGGACGATGACGAGCTTGCCGAGTTTGGCGAAGAAGAGCAGGGCCTTGCCGCCGGTGAAGACGACCAGCAGCACGACGCCACCGATCAGCGCGACGTTGACCATTGCCATGGCGATCACGAGGCCGAGGATGACGAAGCCCAGCGCGGCGATAGCGACGACGCGCAGCACGTAGCCCTTGGGGTCGGCTTCGGCCAAGCGTTCGACGCGGGCGACGAGCGCCTGGAATTGTTGCGCTTGCATTGCGGAATTCCGGGTCATGCGGGGCAATCATCGTAACCCACGCCCCCGGGGGCGACAAGAAAGGTGGCGAGGCGGTCGACGCGCGGCTGGAGCGCGCCGGGCGAAGGGCCGACCCGGTGGGCCTGGGCGCAGGCGCGCCGCGCCGGTCGGCGAAGACGGTGGCCAGTGGTCCCGGAGCACGCGCAGCGGCCGGTGGTCGGGGGTGAGCGGCGCGGGGAACGAGCGCGGTGGCGTGATGTCAGTTGTTGAGTGCCTGCGCGCCGCGCGTGCCTGTGGGGAGACCTTCGATGCTGTGTTCGCCGTTCAATACGCTGTCCCGCTTTACCCCTCCCGGTCAGCCGGAGGTCCTCTTCTATTCCTTGCCGGCGCTGGCGGCCGCCGATATCGCCGCCGTCGCCAGGCTGCCGGTGTCGCTGCGCATCGTCCTCGAAGCCCTGCTGCGGCACTGTGACGGTCAGCGTGTCAGCGAACGGCACGTCCTCGAACTCGCCGAGTGGCGGCCGCGGGCGCCGCGTAAGGACGAGATTCCTTTCGTCGTCGCGCGCGTCGTCCTGCAGGATTTCACCGGCGTGCCGCTGCTCTGCGATCTCGCGGCGATGCGACATGTGGCGCAGGCGCGCGGGCTGGACCCGCGACGCATCGAGCCGCTCGTGCCGGTCGACCTGGTCGTCGATCATTCGGTGCAGGTCGATTACTACGGCACGCCGCAAGCGCTGCAGCAGAACATGGCGCGCGAGTTCGAGCGAAACTTCGAGCGCTACCAGTTCATGAAGTGGGGCATGCAGGCTTTCGACACCTTCCGGGTCGTGCCGCCTGGCGTCGGTATCGTCCATCAGGTCAATCTCGAGCATCTGTTCAGCGGCGTGCGCCAGCAACAAACGGCCAGCGGCAGACTTTGCTATCCCGACACCCTGGTCGGCACCGACTCGCACACGACGATGATCAACGCCCTCGGCGTCGTCGGTTGGGGCGTCGGCGGCATCGAGGCCGAGGCGGCGATGCTTGGTCAGCCGGTGTACTTCCTGACGCCGGATGTCGTCGGCGTCGAACTCACCGGCCGCCTGCGCGAGGGAGTCACCGCCACCGATCTGGTATTGACGGTGACCGAGTTGCTGCGCCGCGAGAAAGTCGTCGGCACCTTTGTCGAGTACTTTGGCGACGGTGCGACGACGCTGTCGGTGACCGACCGCGCGACGCTCGCCAATATGGCCCCCGAGTACGGGGCGACGATGGGCTTCTTCCCGGTGGACGAGAAGACGGTCAGCTACATGCGCTCGACCGGCCGCAGCGAAGACGACTGCGTGCTGTTCGAGGCGTATTTTCGTGCCCAGGGAATGTTCGGCATCCCGCGCGCCGGCCAGATCGACTACTCGCGCAGCGTCCGCCTCGACCTGTCGAGCATCGTTCCCTCGCTGGCAGGGCCGAAGCGACCGCAGGACCGCATCGCCCTGCCCGAGATGGCGAGCCGCTTCAATGACCTGCTCAGCGCGCCCGAGTCGGCTGATGGTTTCGCTCGCCCGGCGGCGAGTCTGGCCGAGCGCTACGCTACCGGTCTGCCGGGAGTTGCTCTCGGGCATGGCGACGTGCTGATCGCGGCGATCACCTCGTGCACCAACACCAGCAATCCGGCGGTGATGATCGCGGCCGGTCTGCTCGCCAGCAAGGCGGTGGCCAGAGGCCTGCGGGTGCGACCGCACATCAAGACGTCGCTGGCTCCCGGCTCGCGCGTGGTGACCGATTATCTGCAGACGGCTGGTCTGCTGGCGCCGCTCGCCGAACTCGGCTTCGCGCTCGCCGGCTACGGCTGTACGACCTGCATCGGCAACGCCGGCGACCTCGATCCGGCGTTCAATCAGGCGATCGCCGACCACCAGTTGGTCGCGGCCGCGGTGCTCTCGGGGAATCGCAACTTCGAAGCCCGCATCCATCCCAATCTGCGCGCCAATTACCTGGCCTCGCCGCCGCTGGTGATTGCCTTTGCGATCGCCGGCCGCGTCAACATCGACCTCGACAGCGAGCCGCTCGGGGTCGGCAGCGACGGCCAGCCGGTCTACCTGCGCGACGTTTGGCCGACGTCCGAGGAAATCGACGCCGTCCTGCCGTTCGCGCTCGACCCGGAGACCTTCCGCCGCCGCTACGCCGACGTCACCGTCGACCAGGATCTGTGGAAAGCCATTCCCGCACCGGTCGGCGAGGCGTACGACTGGCCGCCATCGACCTATATCGCCCGGCCGCCGTTCTTCGAACTCGCCGAACAGGCCGCTGGGGACATTCGCGGCGCGCGCGCGCTGCTGCTGCTCGGCGACTCGGTGACGACCGATCACATCTCGCCGGCCGGTTCCTTCGGTGAAGCGACGCCGGCCGGCGCCTGGTTGAAGGAACAGGGGGTCGCGCGCGCCGACTTCAACTCCTACGGCGCGCGCCGCGGCCACCACGAGGTGATGATGCGCGGCACCTTCGCCAATGTGCGCATCCGCAACCTGATGTTGCCGGCAGATGCCGACGGGCGCCGCCCGGAAGGCGGCTATACGCTGCTCGACGGCCAGCAGACGACGGTCTTCGCCGCGGCGATGACCTACGTGCAGCGGGGAACGCCGACCATCGTCATCGCCGGCGAAGAGTACGGAACCGGCTCGTCGCGCGACTGGGCGGCCAAGGGAACGCGCCTGCTCGGGGTGCGTGCGGTGATCGCGCGCAGCTACGAACGCATCCACCGCGGCAACCTGGTCGGCATGGGTGTGCTGCCACTGCAGTTCATCGGTGACGACTCGGCGGTCTCGCTCGCGCTGCGCGGCGACGAGACCTTCGACATCCTTGGCCTCGGGCCCGGCATGCTGCCGATGCAGAAGCTCACCCTGGTGATCGAGCGGACGGACGGACAGCGTGTCGAGCGCCCGGTGCTGTGCAGAATCGACACGCCGATCGAAGTCAGGTATTACCGGGCGGGTGGCATCCTGCCGTTCGTTCTCGACGCGCTACTCGGGGATCGCACCTAGCGACCGAGGATTGCCGACAGGAATCGATCGGGACGAACTTGCCGTTGCGCCTTTCGATCCGTACCGCCACGGCGGCCAGCGCCATACCGCGCGAGGTGTGGGTACGCCTATGCCCGGCGGGCCATCCTTTCCTCAATGCGGACTTCCTGGCGATCATCGAGCGCCACGGCGCTGCCGCCGACGCCTGGGGTTGGGGGGCCAGGCATCTCGTGGCGAGCGACGAACTGGGTCGGGTCGTCGGCCTGCTACCGCTGTATGTCAAGAGCCATTCGCACGGCGACTTCATCTACGACTGGTCATGGGCAGCGGCGTATCGCCAGCTCGGCCGCGAGTACTACCCGAAATTGATGACCTGCCTGCCACACACACCGGTAGCCGGACCTCGCCTCCTCGTCGCCGATGGACCCGCGGCGGCCGGCATCCGGCAGGCTCTCGTCGACGGCGCGAGAACACTCGCCGATCGCCTGGGCACGTCGTCGTGGCATGTGGCGCTGCCGACCGAAAACGAAGCGACGCTGCTGCAAGGTGATGGTTTGCTGATCAGCCACGACGTGCAGTTTCACTGGATCGATCCGGGCTGCGGCGATTTCGACGGCTATCTGGCGACTTTCAGCGCCGCCAAGCGGCGCAAGGTGAAGGCCGAGCGGCGGCGCGTCGAGAGCAGCGGCCTGCGCCTTGAGACGCGGCATGGAGACGAGATCGACCCTGCCGAATGGCCGCTGCTGCACGCTCTCTACGCCGCCACCTTTGCCAAGTTCAACAATCACGCGGTTTTTTCCGCCGCCTGCTTCGCCGATCTGGCGGCCGCCCTGGGTCGCCGAATGGTCGCTTTCATTGCCCGCGATGGCGCCATTCCGGTCGCCGTCGCGCTTTGTTTCCGCAGCGACGACGTGCTCTACGGGCGTTACTGGGGCTGCCTCGGCAACTTCCACAGTCTGCATTTCGAGCTCTGTTTCTACCAGGGAATCGCCTATTGCCTGCGCCATGGCCTGCGTCGCTTCGAGCCCGGCGCCGGCGGCGAGCACAAGCTTGCGCGTGGCTTTACGCCGACCGCCGTGTGTTCTGCGCACTGGATTGGCGACGCGACGATGCGCGAACTGATCGGTCGCCATCTGCAGCTTCAGGGCGAGGCGGTTGCCGACTACCGGGTCGAAGTGGCCGAGCGCCTGCCGTTCCGGCGAGACTGTCTGCCACCGCCCGAAGGATAGATGAATGCAGACATCCTCGATGCGCTGGTGGCGAAGCTGTAGTCTGCTGCTGCTTCTCGGCGGATGCCAGGCTGAGCCACCACCGGACACGGCGCAACATTTCCGCGCCGAAGTGCAAGGGTTGCCGGTACACCTGGCGCTGGACGATTGCGAGGTGTTCCGGGTGCTGCCGGATGGGCGGCGGGAGCGAGTGCTGACGACGGATTTCTACCCGATGCTGAGCGTTTGCCAGCGGCAGGATGTCACTGCCGATTCCGACTACATCCGCGTCGAGCTCGGCCGTCAGGCGTTGGGCGCCGGCGGCTGCTGCGCTACCGGCGGCACCTGGCGGAGTCGGGATGGACGAGACTGGCAGCGACGCGTGCAGGGACGCTGGGTCGAAACCGGCGCCACCCCGCCATGAAAGGAGAGGGCATGCATGGCGTTGGCCGTTTCTGGCGTGTCTTCGGCGTTGTCGCTGGCCTGCTTGCACTGCCGTTCCAGGCAGGGGCCGATGACGCGGCGGCACTGGGTCGGGCGGGCGCGCTGCTGTGGGAAATGAGCGAATTGCACCACGAGTTCGGCGACCGTCACATCGCGCGTGGCGTAACTCCGGAGAAGGCGCGAAAGATGGCCGCGTCCACGGCTGGCAGCCTGGCCGACAAGCGCGACGAACTGGCTGAACTGCTGCCGCAACTGTCGCCCGACACGCGCTTCGCCGCCGATCTGGCGCGCTTTCTGCAGAAGTGGCCCGACCGCCAGACCTTCCTGGAGGATCTGCTGGTCTTCTACAACGGCGGCCAATCGGGCGTGGACATCACCTCACTGGCCATGCAGGTGTCGGATACGCGGCGCGGCTGGAAAACCCCGTTCCCGATGTTCCGGCCATGAAGCCGCGACGCCTCCTGTTTCGCGCTGCCGATCTGGCACTGAGCGCTAGGACCGCTCACGCCGGTCGCATCGCCTTCAGCTTCTGCTGATCGGCAAGTATCGCCAGCCATTCGCCGGCCTCGGTGAAAGCTCGCGACGAGCGTTCCGCCCTGCAGCGCACATAGGCGCCCTCGATGGACGTCAGAATCAATCCGGCAAACGATCGGGTGCGGACCGCATCGCCGAGATCGAGGTGTTCGCCGATCAAAGCCGCCCATTGCGAAAAGGCGTCGCCGAGAATGGTTTGAAGTTGCTGGAGATCCGCGTCGAGATCGAGAGTGACGGTGCCCACGGCACAACTCTGGCGGAAATCGCCCTCTTCGACGCGGCGGGCAAATGCCCTGAACAGGGCACTCACTTTGGCGCCCTCCTGGCGCTCGCTCGCCAACGCCTGATCGATGAAGGCCATCACCCGCTTGGAATAGACGGTGAGCGCTTCGCTCGCGATCTGAGCCTTGCCTTGCGGAAAGAAGTGATAGACCGACCCCTTTGGCGCACCGCTGACGCGGACGATCTCGTTGATTCCTGCGCCGGTCAAACCCGAGCCGCGCATCAGGCTGATTGCTGCCTCGAGCATTCTGTCGCGACTACCGAGCTGCGCTTTGCCATCCATCTTGACTTCCCAGCTAGACCAGTCTATATATTAGCGTACTTTCAACGAAAGGAGCCAGCCATGAACGATCAGACATCGGAGATTCGATCGCAGGTGAGCGAGGCAGAATGGCTGCAACGCGTTGACCTTGCGGCTTGCTATCGTCTCGTCGCCATGTTTGGCTGGGATGACTTGATCTTCACGCATGTCTCGGCACGCCTGCCAGGGTCGGAACATCATTTCCTGATCAACCCCTACGGTTTGATGTTCAGCGAGATCACCGCGTCCAGTCTCGTCAAGGTCAATCTTCAAGGGAACAAGGTGGTCGACAGCCCTTACGAAATCAATCCGGCGGGCTTCACCATTCACAGCGCCGTGCATGCCGCTCGCGAGGATGCAAACTGCGTTCTGCACGTGCACAGCATCAATGGCGTCGCGGTGTCTGCACAGCAGGATGGCGTGCTGCCCTTGTCGCAGCACTCGATTTTCGTGCTGTCGTCGCTGGCCTACCATGACTACGAGGGCGTCGCGCTACAGGAAGACGAAAAGCCGAGGCTGGTCGGCGACCTGGGAGAGAAGCGTTTTCTCATGTTGCGCAATCACGGCCTGTTGACGGTTGGCCGCTCGGTGGCCGAAGCCTTCGTGGCGATGTATTTCTTCGAGACCACCTGCATGATTCAGGTGCGTGCGATGAGCGGCGGGCAACCGCTTCGCCGCATCAGCCAACAGATCATCGACGGTGCTCCGACGCAATGGGAACAGGTGACGCGCGGCGCAGGCGGCGGCCTCGCCTGGCCAGCCTTGCTGCGCAAACTCGACCGAGCCGATTCCAGCTATCGAAGCTGACGGTACCGGGCGATTTAACGATGTAGTCGCGGCTACCGTCTGGAAAACCTGAGAGCTGTGCTGACAACGTTGATGGCTCGGTTGTACGGCTCGGCGAGAGAGTGCTCCCGCACCGATCCGATCGCCGAGTCGCTCGCAACGAGGCGTGCGAACTGGCTACTTGTCAGGCGATGGCGGCGCTTGCCGCCGCCTGCGTGAGGTCCAAACCGTTCGGCGGCAAGCAGGACTGACCAGACGTCTGGAGAACAGGCGCATCGTCGTGTTGGCGACGACAGAGAGTGGCCTGTGCTGGGGCGATCGGCACCGTCCTGTCAGGGTTGGCCGGAGAACTGTGTGGCGTCAATTGGCAGGATGATTCCCGGCAGCATACGCGAAGTCCAGATGTGTACGGCGGCTCTTAGATCGATCGCGTCATCCAATGATCCGCCCTTGACGCTGATGGTTTCAGCGGCACCAACACGCTGATGCCACAAGCGCGATCCACAGTGTGGACAGAAGGCGCATTCCAGTGCGTGCCCGCTGTCGGTTGGGCGAATCCAGAACTTTGGCGAGCCACGCGTTAGTCGCAAGCGCTCGCGCGCGACGAACACCGATATGCCGAATGCCGAGGCTGACTGCTTTCGGCATTCGCGGCAATGGCAGATAACGAGCTTGAGCGGGTCACCTGCCAATTCGTAGCGAATCGCTCCGCATTGGCAGCCACCCAGACGAAGAGTTTGCGGGATGCTATCGTTCATTTCGTCTCCTTCCCTGAGCAGGCAATCGGACTGTTTGCATCAATGATACTTTCCGGTTCGTTCCGTTCTCGGACGTTCAGTCCCGCTTCTTGGCCATAGCCCGCTCATCACGGCGCACTTCACTTCGCAGCCACGCTACGAATGCGTCACCGACGGCGCCACGGCCAGTCGCAGAAGGCGCCACAACAACGTGGAAGCTGCCCAGTGATGCCACGCCGTGCGTACCGAAGGGCGCGCAAAGCGTGCCGGCCTGCAGCTTGCTATTCAGATGTGGTCGCTTCCCGATCGCGACACCGCTACCGGCCATGGCCGCCTCGACGACTTGGTCGTAGTGAGAAAACCGTTGCCGCCCGGCAGGCTTGAATTTGGCAACCTTCACCGCGCTGAACCACTGCTCCCAGTCGTACCAGGGACGGCCATGTACAGTGGTCTCAAATTCAAGCAGTACATGCTGCGCGAGATCGGCAAAGGTTCGTAGCGGGCGAGCCGGGTCGCGCATGAGGGCCGGCGTGCAGACTGGAAAGGTGCTGTAGCCGACCAGCGGCCTGCCAGGGGGAGCGGCCCCGCCGGGACTTGCGTAGCGGATGGCGATGTCCATATGCGCCTGCACGAGATCAAGCACGTCGTTGCTGGCTACAATCCGAACGTCGATTGCGGGCTGCCGTTGCGTGAATCGTGGTAACCGGGGTACGAGCCAAAGCGAGGCCAGTGGAATCGTTGTCGTCACGGTCAATGATCGCTCAACGCCGGCGAGACGGTCCGTTGCTGCATCAATCAGCGCCAGCGCCTCGTCCACCGCTCGATACAGTTCCTCACCAGCCTGCGTAAGCTGCAACGTACGGTTCACGCGATGGAACAGCGGCTGGCCAAGCTGCTCTTCGAGTTTCTTGATCTCACGACTGACCGCCGACTGCGTCACGAACAACTCCGCCGCTGCCCTGGTAAAGCTCAGGTGACGAGCCGCTACCCAGAAGCCACGAACTAGATGCAGGGAGACTCTTGGCGTTGTGTTCATTCCGTAAACGCATGCGAGCTATGACAAAAGGTCGTTTGCGGTGTGCATGTGCATGGGCTGACAATTCTCCGTGAGATCGCGAGACCCGAGCGGCGTTCAAGGTGAACGAGCCGCCGTGGAACTGGAGGAGAGAGACATGAACGCACACCTGATCCCATTGCATCTTCAGATGGGCCTGATCGTCGGCGGGCTCGCCCTTGTTATTGCGCTGTCTGCAATTGCAGTCGACACCGTGCCGGAAACGGTAGTTCAGGTGAAGGTTCTTCCCGCCTACTATTCGCTGAACAAGCAGCGGCTCGGCGACGTGGTTGCATTGGAAGCCCTATTGGGGCCGGCCTACGACCGTGTAGTGCGTCTCGATAACTGCGGGCCAGGGACCACCCAGGCGCTTCTTGCTGCTGTCGCCGCGTTGCACGGAGTCCGTACCGCAGTCATCGAGATTCACACCCTGCCCGAAGGTGATCCGGAATGCTCCCGAACCAGGAAAGACCTCATTGATGAGGGCGGTGCCGGCGGTTCAGTGGAAGGTTCTGCATCCATGGGCACGGACGTTCTCGGGCGAATATTCATGCCTTGAGAACGAGGCGCAGAGCATGGCTTGCCCACCATGGCCGTTGCGCGGCGGCGCCTGGGCTCGATCGCTGGGGAAAATGCGCTAGTCGGAGGCGAGGACAGAGGAGGGCGCGAACCAACGACAAGTTTGCACTCCTTGGCCGTCATTCATCGACAACCTCTGGTGGGCAAGTGCCTTATAGGTGCTCCCTGGCGTAGTCTGCCGGCAAGCGGTCGCCTGGCAACCAGTTGCTTCGGTTGGCAGGCGAGCCCCATCAGAAGGCAGCGATGGCGGTCTGGGCGCGGCCGAGAATCAGCGCGTGGATGTCGTGTGTTCCCTCGTAGGTGTTCACCACCTCCAGGTTGAGCAGGTGCCTGATGACCCCGTATTCGTCGGCGATGCCGTTGCCACCGTGCATGTCGCGGGCAAGGCGGGCGATCTCGAGCGCCTTGCCGCAGCTGTTGCGCTTCATCAGCGACGTGATTTCCGGCGCCGCCTTGCCCTCGTCCTTGAGGCGGCCGAGGCGCAGGCAGCCTTGCAGGCCGAGCGTGATTTCGGTCTGCATGTCGGCCAGCTTCTTCTGGATGAGTTGGTTGGCGGCCAGCGGGCGGCCGAACTGCTGCCGATCGAGGACGTAGCGACGGGCGCGTAACCAGCAGTCCTCAGCGGCACCGAGGGCGCCCCAGGCGATGCCGTAGCGGGCAGCGTCGAGGCAGGCGAACGGCCCCTTGAGGCCGCTGGCGCCCGGCAGCTCGTTGTCCGCAGGGACAAAAACGTCGTCCATCACGATCTCGCCGGTGATCGAGGCGCGTAAACCCATCTTGCCGTGGATGATCGGCGTCGAGAGGCCGGGCATGCCCTTTTCTAGAAGGAAGCCGCGGATCCTGCCGGCGTCGTTCTTCGCCCAGACGACGAAAAGATCGGCGATTGGGCTGTTGCTGATCCAGGTCTTGGTGCCGGACAGGCGATAGCCCCCGTCCGCCGGATGTGCTCGAGCAAGCATTGAGCCGGGGTCGGAGCCGTGATTGGGCTCGGTCAGGCCGAAACAGCCGATCAACTCGCCGCGGGCAAGGCCGGGGAGGAATCGGCGCTTCTGGGCTTCGCTGCCGAAGACGAAAATCGGCAACATGACCAGCGAGGACTGAACGCTCATCATCGAGCGGTAGCCCGAGTCTACCCGTTCGATCTCGCGCGCAATGAGTCCGTAGCTGACATAGTTGAGGCCGGCGCCACCGTACTCGGTCGGGATGGTCGGACCGAGCAGGCCGATCTCGCCCATTTCCCGGAAGATCGCCGGGTCGCTCGTTTCCTGCCGGAAAGCCATCTGGACTCGCGGCGCCAGTTTGCCCTGGCAGTAGTTCCTGGCGGCGTCGCGGACCAGACGTTCGTCTTCGCTGAGTTGCTCTTCGAGCAGCAGCGGATCTTCCCAGCGAAATGCGGTCATCTACACCGAGAAGGAAGAGCCGCAGCCGCAGGTTGAAGACGCATTCGGGTTCTTGATCACGAACTGCGAGCCCTCGAGGCCCTCCGTGTAGTCGATCTCGGCGCCAACCAGATACTGGTAGCTCATCGGGTCGACCAGCAGGGTGACCCCGTTCTTTTGCAGGGCCGTGTCGTCGTCGTTGGCGACCTCGTCAAAGGTAAAACCGTACTGGAAACCCGAGCAGCCGCCACCCGTGACAAACACGCGCAGCTTCAAGTCCGGATTGCCTTCTTCCTCAATCAATTCCTTGACCTTGCCGGCCGCACTGTCGGTAAAGACAAAGGGCAAGGGCATTTCTGTCGCTGCATTCATTGCTGATTCCTCCTGAATCTGATGTCCGCGATTGCGCAAGCCGGCTGCGCTTGCTGGTGGCGAGTTTGCGTTTCAACGCCTTGGTGGCAGCACGATGAGCCGCGAGGTACTCAACCGGCACGCCCTGTGAGGCGGCGGTCCGACAATTCCCTGTCGCCCCGTCAGACCCCCGTACTCTCTGCGAGTTCCAGCGATCACCGGTCAGTGGACGTTTCCCGGTGTGATCGTGAACTGCGGGCCCTATTTTACCTTCACTGGCCTGCTTGCGTCCCAAACAGACGCCGCTCGGCCTCGCCCCAACCGGGTCGGCGGGCGACGTCCAGGTGCCGCGGCAGGCGCGCGACCGTCAGGGCAGCACCGGCAGTTGCCACAGGCCCTCGGTCTCCGGCAGCCCGAACATGAGGTTCATGTTCTGTATCGCCTGGCCGGCAGCCCCTTTCACCAGGTTGTCGATCACCGCCAGCACCACCAGTGTATTTCCCCCCTGCGGGCGGTGCACCGCAAGACGGCAGACGTTCGCCGCCCTTACCGAGCGCGTGTCCGGATGCGAGCCGGCTGGCAGGACATCGACGAAAGCCTCGCCCCCGTAGCGTTGCTCGAAGACTTCCTGAAAGTCGGCTTCCGTCTCGATGCGTGCGTAGAGAGTGGCATGGATGCCGCGGATCATGGGCGTCAAGTGCGGGACGAAGGTCAGGCCGACCGCTCGTCCGGCCATCGTCGACAGACCCTGCGCGATCTCCGGCAGATGCCGATGTCCGGGGACGCCATAGGCCTTGAAATTGTCGGAGGCCTCCGCGAAGAGCGTAGCAACCTCGGCCTTGCGGCCGGCACCGGAGACGCCTGACTTGGCGTCGGCAATCAGGTGGTCGACGTCGACGAGGCCGGCTTCGACCAGTGGCATGAAGCCCAGTTGCACCGCTGTCGGGTAACAACCCGGGTTGGCTACCAGACGGGCATTGCGGATGGCGGCCCGAGAGAGTTCAGGGAGCCCGTAAACCGCCTTTTCGATCCAGTCCGGACTGGCATGGCGCATGCCGTACCAGCGCTCCCATTCGGCAAGGTTCCTGATGCGGTAGTCGGCGGCCAGGTCGATCACTCGCACCCCCGCGTCAAGCAGGGCCGGTGCCTGTTCCATCGCCACGCCGTTCGGTGTGGCGAAGAAGACGAGATCGCAGCTCTGCAGGTTGGCACTGGCCGGATCCTCGAACTTCAACTCCACTCGCCGCCGCAGGCTCGGGAACATGCTCGCCACGGGAGTTCCGGCATCCCCACGCGAGGTGATCGCCACGATCTGCACCCCTGGATGCTGGGCAAGGAGCCGCAGCAATTCGACACCGGTGTAGCCGGTTCCGCCGACAATTCCCACTTTGATCATCCGAGCCTCCACGCTATCGTTCGATGATAGCTTCCACCTTCGGAAAACACAAAAGCCGCCCAGAGGCGGCTCCTGCAATGCGGCCGAAGCCGATCAGCGCTTGGAGAACTGCTTACGACGCCGTGCCTTGTGGAAGCCGACCTTCTTCCGTTCCACCTCACGCGCATCGCGAGTGACGAAACCGGCTTTCGACAGCGTTGGCTTCAGCGAAGCATCGTATTCGATGAGCGCCCGCGTGATCCCGTGCCGGACCGCACCAGCCTGCCCGGACTCCCCGCCGCCACCGACATTGACCATGATATCGAAGCCGGTCAACTGTTCCACGAGCTGCAGCGGCTGCCGGACGATCATGCGGCCCGTGACGCGGGTGAAGAACTCATCGACGGGCTTGCCGTTGACGACAAAATTGCCGCTCCCGCGCTTCATGAAAACGCGTGCTACAGCGCTCTTCCGCCGCCCGGTGCCATAGAAGTAATTATCAGCCATTGCGATCCCTTAGAGTTCCAGAACTTTCGGCTGCTGGGCAGCGTGCGGGTGCGTCGCCCCCGCGTAGCACTTCATCTTCTTGATCATGGCGTAACCCAGCGGGCCCTTGGGAAGCATGCCCTTCACGGCCTTTTCGAGGACGCGCCCTGGAAAACGCTGCTGCATCTTGGTGAAGTTGGTTTCATATATTCCGCCCGGGTAGCCCGAGTGGCGATAGTACTTCTTGTCTTCGGCCTTGTTGCCGGTGACGCGCAACTTCTCGACGTTGGTAACGACGATAAAATCGCCGGTATCTACGTGGGGAGTGAATTCGGGCTTGTGCTTGCCGCGCAGGCGACGAGCGATTTCGGTCGCCAAGCGACCCAGCACCTTGTCGGTCGCATCAACCACAAGCCACTCGCGCTTCACTTCGTGCGATTTGGCGGAGAAAGTCTTCATCAAAAGCGCCGTCCTTTTTTGCCTGATAACGGAAAGCCCAACATCTTATTGCACAGTCGCAACGCGTGTCAATCGGTGTTTGGGTCCTGCGCAGGTTACGGCGGTTCCCACCGTCCTCGCCAGGCGGCAGGTCAATCCGGTCCGGTTGCTGGTTCGGGCGGCACCGACCGGGCCGCGGCGAGGAGTCCGACCTGCATCGGCCAGGCGCCACCGGCTTCGTTACCGGCGCCAGATCATGAAGCGGCGGAAACGAGCCAACACGGAGTAAACTTGCCGGTGGCGGCTCGTCGGGAGTCGCAAGAGGCTTTCGGCGCGTCCGCAATTGTGGCGGAACGGGCCGTCGAACTCGATGCGTCGGCCGACGCGTCAGGGCAAGACGGGGGCCTGTCTTGTCGATGGCAGACTCCGGACGGGTCGTCTCCGGATCGATTTGCGCAACAACAAGCGCGCACGCGACGCGAGTCCACAACGCTTGGCGGGAACAGGGACGGCGATTCGATGAACGAAAGGTCGTGGGACAGGCTGCTCAGGTCGATCGAGGACGGTCTCGTGGTACCGGTTGTCGGTCGGCAGTTGTTCACTGGCCCCGGCGGCGGCGATGGGCTGCAGGCTCGGGTGGCGCGGCGCCTGCTCGAGTTTCACGGTCGCGACCCGGAGGCGGAACCGCTGCCTCTCTTCCGCGAACTGGACGACGCCGTCAGCCGGATCAAGCATGACTGCGACCTCCAGGATCTCTACGCGGATGTCCACGACATCATCGACGAGTTGACGGCCGAGGGCGAGGGCGCTGCCCCCGAGTCGATCCGCCAGATCGCGGCGATTTCCCACTTTCGGCTGTTGGTGACGCTGACGCCCGACGACCTGCTTGCCCGTTGTCTGCGGCGACGCTGCGCGGTGAACGAGATCGTCCACTCGCCATACCTGCCGACGAGCGAAGGTTCCGACCTGCCTGGCGACTGGCAAGCGCGCCAGGGCGAGGTCCAGTTGCTCTATGTGTTCGGCAAGTCCAGGCCGGCGCCGATGTTTGCCATCCACGCCGAGGACGTTCTCGAGTACGCCCACAACATCATGGCGCGCGGCGGGCATGTGCCGGTGCGGTTTCTCGGCGAACTGCAGCAGCGCAACCTGTTGCTGATCGGCTGCAGTCTTCCCGAGTGGCTGGTGCGATTCTTCCTGCGGCTGACCAACCAGCGCCGGCTGTCGGACACTCAGCGGCGGCGGGAATGGCTGATCGAGCCACTGCGTCCGGAAGGGGGGCTGGTACGATTCCTGAAGACGTTCAGCCAGGAAACCGAGATCCTTTCCGATATCTCGCCGCCCGAGTTCGTTGGGCAGTTGCATCGCCGGTGGCTGGAGCGACACGGCGGAGCCGAGCAGTCAGCGAACCCCGCCGCCGCGACTGCGCCCGTTTCGCCCAGTTGCATGTTCTTCATCAGCTATTGCCGATGGACCGATCTGCCGGCCGCCGAGATGTTCTTCGAATCGCTGCTGTCGGCAGGCGTGGCGCGCGAGGAGATCTGGTTCGACCGAACGGCGCTGGAGCCGGGGAACGACTTTCGTGACCGCATCCTCGAAGGAATCCGCACCTGTCGTTATTTCGTGCCACTGATTTCGCGTCCGGCCGATGCGCTCGAAGAGAAGTTCTTCCGCCGCGAATGGGGCGAGGCCGTCGATCGGAGCAAGGGGATCCAGGGCCGCACCTTCATCGTGCCGCTGATCGTTGATCGGGATTACCAGCCGCAAGCCTACGAACGCGTGCCGCGTGAATGGACGGACGGGCTGGATTTCGGGCATGCGCCGGTCGGGCAGCCCGACGAACGAACGGGCGGTCTGCTCAAGCGCCTGATTCGCGCCGAACGACAGCCGCGAGCCTGATCGATGACGACTCCACCGACACTTTCCACCGACGGCGCCGCGGTCGACGCGTCGTCGCCCGCTGGGGCGACGCTTACGATCGAACTCGATGCACAGGCTCCCTGGCCTGGCCTGGCGGCATACGACGAGTCGTCGCGTGCGTTCTTCTTCGGTCGCGACGAAGAGAGCGGCGAACTGCTGCGCATGGTTCGCCTGGCGCCGCTCACCGTCATCTATGGCAAGTCGGGGCTCGGCAAGACGTCCCTGCTGCAGGCCGGGCTCTATCCGCTGCTGCGCGCCGGGCATTTCCTGCCGGTGCATTTGCGGCTCGACTTCGATCCTGCGGCGCCGCTGTCGCCGCTCAGGCAGGCGGCGCGGAAACTGCAGGCGGCCCTGACGGTGGCGGGCGCGGACTTTCCCGCCCAGAACGACGACGAAGGGCTCTGGTGCTACTTGCATCGTCGCCAACTGGAAATCTGGAGCCGGGACAACTACCCGCTGACGCCCGTACTGGTCTTCGACCAGTTCGAGGAGATCTTCTCGCGCGCGCAGGCGGATCCGCAGCGTAGCCAGGCCACCCTGGATGCCCTCGCCGACCTGATCGAGAATCGCATACCGGCCGAGCTGACAGTCGGTGGGCGAGGACGACGAGCACTCTCCGACCTCGACCTGCAATCGCAGCGCTACCGTATCGTGCTGGCTTTTCGCGAGGATTTCCTGGCCGATGTCCAGGGCTGGAAGCGGCAGGTACCGTCATTGCTGCGCAACCGTCTGCGGCTGTTGCCGATGTCGCGCGAGCAGGCCGTCGAAGTCGTCGGGTGCGCCGGTGTGGCGGTCCTCGCGTCGGGGGTGGCCGAACGGGTCGTCGACTTCGTCGGCAACCTCGATTCGACCACGGCCGGCGCACCGCCGGTGGTCGAGCCGGTGCTGCTGAGCCTGTGTTGTTATCAGCTCAATCAACGTCGTGCGCCTGGCGGGAAGATCGACCTCGAACTGCTCAATCAGGCCGGTCAGGACATCCTCGAGGACTTCTATGACGAGGCCCTCGCCGGCATGCCGGAGGGCGTGGCACGTTTCATCGAGACGCACCTGATTCAGGGCGACCGCTATCGCGGCAGCTATCCCGTCGAACAGGCGCTGCAGGACGGTTTTCTGAACGGCGAGCAACTGTCCTTGCTTGCCGACAGGCATCGCCTGCTGCGTGTGGACCAGCAGCTTGGCACGCAGCGGATCGAACTGATCCACGACCGGCTGGTCGGGGTGGTGCGCAAGGCGCGTGACGCACGCCTGCACCAGGAGGAACTGCAGCGCCTGCATGCGGCGGAGGAACTGGAGCGAGAGGAGGCGGCTCGCCGCGAGGCCACCGAGCGCGAGCGGCGGATAGCCGCCGAGGAACTGGCTGAAGAGCAGCGCGCGCGCGCCAATGCTGAGGCCGAAGCACGGCAGCTGGCTGAAGGCAGCCGTGCGCGTCTGGCGCGGATGAGCGGTGTGCTGGTGCTGCTGCTGGTCGCTGCCGTGGCATCGGCGGGTTGGGCGCTGTGGTCGGCCGACAAGGCGGCGAGCGAGCGAAACCGTGCCAACCTCGAGTCGCAGCGCGCCACGGGCCTGCGGCTCAGTGCCGAGGCGCAGGGAATGCTGGCGGGGACACGTGCGGGTGGCGCAGTGCCCGGCTTGTTGAAACTGCTCGCCTCACAGCGGATTGCCGCCGACACGGAAACCGAGGGCGCGATACTGAGTCAGTTGCTGGCCCTTGGGGATCTCGAAAGGATCATCGAGGTGGGTGCGCAGGTGAATGCGGTCGCTTTCAGTCCCGACGGCAGCCGCCTGGTCTCCGGCAGCGGCGACGGGAGCTTGCGTCTTTGGGACACGGCGACCGGCCAGCCGATCGGTCCGCCGATCAGGGGCCACCAGGGCAGGGTGGATAGCGTGGCGTTCGACCGCGACGGTACGCGGATCGTTTCTGGCAGTCAGGACAAGACGCTGCGCCAGTGGGATGCGAAGACAGGACAGGCCATCGGCGCCCCGCTGGTCGGCCATGAAGACTGGGTGTCGAGCGTCGCCTTCGACAGCGAGGGCAAGCGCATCGTCTCGGCAAGCGTCGATGGGACGCTGCGCTTGTGGGATGCCGGCAACGGTCAGCCGATCGGCGCGCCGATGGTCGGACACGAGGATATCTGGGTGACGAGTGTTGCCTTCGACCATCACGGGCTGCGCATCGTCTCGGGCGGAGTCGACGGAAGCGTACGGCTGTGGGACGCCCGACTGCTGAAGCCGATCGGCGCACCGATGAACGGCCACCGCGACTCGGTGCTTGGCGTCGCCTTCAGCCGCGACAGCACGCGTGTCGTTTCGGGGAGCGAGGACGGCACCCTGCGTCTCTGGGACGCGAACAGCGGTCAGCCGATTGGTGCGCCGATGACCGGGCACGAACGTGGCGTGCGCAGCGTGGCTTTCGATAGTCAGGGGGCGCGTATCGTCTCGGGGAGTTCGGACCGGACGCTGCGCCTGTGGGATGCCACGACCGGGCAGGCGATCGGCGTGCCGCGCAGAGGTCATCTGGGCCAGGTGCGCAGCGTCGCGTTCAGCGGCGACGGTAGGCGCATCGTTTCCGGTAGTGACGACGGAACGCTACGCCTCTGGACCGTCGGACAAGGGCCGGCCGCCGCTGTGCTACCGATCGCCGAGAACAAGGAGTCGGTGTTCAGCCTTGCCTTTGACCGCGGCGTCACGCGCATCGTTTCGGGCAGCGCGGGTGGCATCCTGCGGTTGTGGGAGGCGAGGACCGGGCAGTCGCTGGCTGCGCCGATGGAAGGTCACGAGGACTCGATCTCGAGTCTCGCCTTCGACTGGCAGGGCGAGCGCATCGTCTCCGGAAGTGCCGACCGGACACTTCGGCTTTGGGACGGCCGGACCGGCGCACCGATCGGCGCCCCGCTCACCGGGCATCATGATGCCGTGCGCAGTGTCGCCTTCGACCGCCAGGGCCAGCGCATTGTTTCGGGCAGCGAGGACGGAAGCGTGCGCCTGTGGGATGCGAGTACGGGTCAGCCGCTCGGTGCGCCGCTGACGGGCCACGAGAACTGGGTGACCAGCGTTGCCTTCGACCGTCAAGGCACCCGCGTCGTCTCCGGCGGGCGGGACGGCACCCTGCGCCTGTGGGACGTGCGGACCGGCCAGGCGATTGGCGCGCCGATGGCCGGCCATGATGATGCGGTGCTCAGTGTCGCCTTCGACGACAGCGGCACGCATGTCGTTTCGGGCAGTAGCGACGGCAGCTTGCGACTGTGGGACACGACCACCGGACTGGCGGTCGGCGTACCGATGAAGGGACATGAGGGGTCGGTGCGTAGCGTCACTTTCAGCGAGGACGGCAGCTTCATCATTTCGGGAAGCGGAGACCGCACGCTGCGTCTGTGGGATGCGACGACGGGCCGGGCGATCGGTGTCCCTCTGAGCGGCCATCAGGGCCCGGTGCTTGCCGTGGGCAGCGGCGAGGGCGGTACCCGCATCGTCTCGGCGAGCGGTGGCGAGCCGGTGCGCTCTTGGCCTGCGCGCAGCGCCTGGACGGCGGAACTCTGCGCGCGGGTCGGGCGCAACTTGAGTCGCCAGGAATGGCGGGAGGTGGTGTCGGCAAACATCCCCTATGTCTGCCAGTGCCCCGGACTGCCGATTCCGGCGGATAATCGAGGGACGGTAGTTCCGGCAGAACTCTGCCCGCCGGCCGGATGATCAGCCGATTGCTTTGCCAGGTCGGCAAACTGCGGCAGAATGACGTGCTTGGCCGCGTTGCCTAGAACAGGGATTTCGATGTCTGAATCAGAAGAATACGAAAGGACTTGGGTCCAGCGTCCGCTGGCGGCGTCGCCGACTCCGGGTGCGGATGCTGCTGCGGGCAGCGAGCCCGACAACAACGCGCTGCCGGAAGGCACCAAGATCGATGAATTTGAAATCATCGACCTGATCGGCATTGGCGGCTTCGGAATTGTCTACCTCGCCAACGATCACTCGCTGGGTCGGCTGGTGGCGCTGAAGGAATACATGCCCTCGTCGCTGGCGGCGCGCATCGAGGGTCTGACGGTGGCGGTCAAGTCCTCGCGCCTCGCCGAGACCTTTGCCATCGGCCTGCGCAGCTTTGTCAATGAAGCGCGGATGCTGGCCCAGTTCGACCATCGGTCACTGGTCAAGGTCTATCGATTCTGGGAAGGCAATGGCACGGCCTATATGGTGATGCCGTTCTACGAGGGTGTGACGCTCAAGCAGTCCTTGCAGAAAATGCCCGGGCCCCCGGACGAGGCCTGGCTGCGGGGAGTGATCGACCCCTTGCTGGAAGCACTGGAAGTGCTGCACCACGCCAACTGTTTTCACCGCGACATCGCCCCCGACAACATCCTCCTGCTGACGGACGGGAGACCACTCCTGCTCGACTTCGGTGCGGCCCGACGCGTCATCAGCGACCGGACGCAAGCGCTGACCGTCATTCTCAAGCCGGGCTACGCGCCGCTGGAACAGTATGCTGAAGTGCCGCACGTCAAGCAGGGCGCCTGGACCGACCTCTATGCCCTGGCAGCCGTCGTTTATAACGCCATCACCGGCCGGCCGCCGATGCCGTCGGTCGGTCGTTCGATCAAGGACACCATGGTGCCGCTGGCGAAGGCGGCGGCAGGCCGTTACAGCGACTCCTTCCTGTACGCCATCGATCGCGCCCTGGCCGTCAAGCCGGAGGATCGCCCGCAGAGCGTCAGCGAGTTTCGTGCCCTTCTGGGCTTGAGCCAGGTTCCCGATGCCAAGCCGGCCGCGAGCGAGGTCAAGGCAACGCCGGTGACGCCGCAAGCGGGCAGCCAGCAAGCCAGCAGGATGCCGCTGATTGCGGCGGGTGTCGGCGCCCTGCTGGTCGCCGCTGCCGGCGCGCTGTACGTACTGCAGCCGAAGCCGGAGGGGCCGCTGCCAGCGGTGGCCAAGCCCGTTCCGCCACCCGCCGAGGCGCCTGGTGCCGCGCCGGTGGCAGCTCCTGCCGCGCCTGCGGCTGCCGTTCAGGCCACATCCGGCGCCAGTGAATCGCCGCTGCCGGCCGCGCAGGTGCAGACCGCGGACCGCAAGGGCGTGACGGAGCAGCAACTGGTGGACATGCTGCTCGGAAAGAACGGAGCGACCGATTCGGCCAAGCACGCCGCGAAGGCTTTCGATCCGCTCGACATGCTGCAGGAGATCTACCAGCAGCGCGATACCAATGCTCGGGTGGCGGTGGTGCCGGAAAAAGCGAAGGTCAGGATCGGCACGGACAAGCTCCGTTTTCGGATCACTTCGCTGAAGGCCGGCTATGTTTACGTCCTGATGGTGGGCACGGACGGGCAGTTCAACTTGCTGTTCCCCAACGCGATCGACGCCGACAACGGCATCGCGGGTGATGGCGAACTGAGCCTGCCTCGACCGGGCTGGGCGATGACGGCCAGCGGGCCACCGGGAAGCAATCGTTTCGTCGCCATCGTGTCCGAGAACCGGCGCGATTTTTCTGCCGCGGGCCTGAAGAAGGTCGATCCCTTTGCCCAGTTTCCGCGCAAGGCGGCCGAGAAAGTCGCCATGCAGTCAGCCGCAGGCGCGGCCAATCCTTTTGCTGGCAAGGTGGTCTGTCCTGCGGGCCGTACTTGCTCGTCCGGCTATGGCGCCGCGCTGTTTGCGATCGAAGAGATCGAGTGAGCCGCCAGCGCTTTGCTGCCTTCGCGGTCCAGCCTAGTTGTCGAGTCGCTTGATGGTTACGCGGCGGTTTTCAGGGGCTTCCGGACGGGCGGGATTGAGGAGTTGCGTCGGACCTTTGCCGACCGGCTTAAGGCGCGCCGGCTCGATCTGATGGCTCTGTTCGAGATAGCCGACGACGCTCTCCGCTCGCGCCTGCGATAGCCGCAGGTTGTAGTCCTCGCCGCCACGCGGGTCGGAGTGCCCTTCGATTGCAAACTTGTAGGCCGTCAGCTTCTCCGAGTTGAGCGCTCGCCCGACGACGTCGAGCGACTGCTTGCCTTTCGGCGTCAAGCTCGCCGAGTTGGTTTCGAAGATGATCAACAACGACGCTGCCGCCGGTTTGGCGGCCGGTAGCGAGCTTTCGTCGCGGGTGACGCTGATCGCACGCGTCTTGCGTGCTGCTGGCGCCACCGTTGCTTCCGGAGAGAGCAGATCGACCAGCGCCCTCTCATTGATTTCCTCGGGCTTGAGGACTCGCTCAGCCTGTGCGAACGAGACTACCGGAACCAGCGTGCAGCAGGCCAGCCCCAGAATCGCGACATATTTCATTTGCTTACTCCCAGAAGGCAAGTCGAGATGGATCGAAAAAGCTCGGACCACGCGCAAGGCATGGTCGTCGCGGCCGCATGATGCCGTGCGCCCCGCTTGACGCGGACAGGTCTGCTGGAAGCAGGGTAGCGAGCAGGCGCGTGCGGCGGGACTGATTGCATAGGATACGCCGTTCACCCTTGGCCAGGTCGACAAGACATGTCAACGCATGACCGGCGGATTGGTTGCACCGACAAGCGCCTGGCGCCCGACAATCCACACGGCATGCCATCGATCGGCGGCGCCGGGGCAGGGCGGAAAAGGGTCGTCAGCGAGATTCGTTGCCTTGTGTCGGGCGGGCAGGAAGCGATCGCTCGACGACTGCTCAGCGGTTCCTCGTGGCGTCGGGTACGGGGCTGATCGCCGACCACTCCTCGATATCCGAGACGCGGCAGGCGAGTTCCCTGGCCATCCCGGCGGCGCCGCCCGCCATTACCGCGAAGTGACGCCGAGCGAAGACGCGCCGTAGCAGCGGCGCCAGGCAGCGCATCCAGGGTTTCCTCAGTTCGACGTCCCAGCGGTAGGTGAGGCGTACGGCGCTCGGGGGGTCTTCTTCGATTACCCACAGGCCGATGCCGCTCAGGTCGCCGTTGGCTGTCCCCTCGAGTTCCCGTGGGGCGTCGGCCCGGCGGGTGGTCATCACGATACGGACTGTGTAACCGATGCCGCTGCGCCAGCGAAAGGCATATCCCGTACCAATACCGTCACTGTCGCCGCTGGCGACTCGCCTGACGCCGACCAGATGCGGCCACCAGCGTGGCCAGCCAAGCGGATCGACGAGCAGTTCCCAGAGGCGCTCCCGGGAAGTCTCCAGACGCCAGCGGCTGATCAGTACCAGGCGCCGGCTCACGGTCCCGGCGGCAGAGGCAGCGGAGGGCGGCCGCGCACGAAGAGCAGGGCGCCGTTGTCGCTGCTGACCTCGCCGTGCTCGCTGCCGGCGGGCGCCAGGTGGAACTCTCCGGCCTGCACCAGCAGGTCGCCGAAGAAGGCGTCGCCGGTGATCATCATGCACTCTTCATTGCCGGCATGCGCGTGGCGGGCGAGGCGGCTTCCCGGTGCCAGACGGATGAACCGAGAGACCGTGTCGCCGTCACGCCAGACGATTCTCTCCTCGGCGCCCGGTGCAATGCCGCGCCAATCACCCTGGTTGGCTCGAATGGTGTGTACCGCGGGCCCCTTGCCCGGCACCAGACCCCCAAGCAACTCACCGATGACTGCTTTCGCGCGTCCCAGCGAGGTGCCGCGCAGGTACGCCAGCCCCCCGTCGGGTGATGAAATGCGACCATGGCGACTGCCGGCCGGTGAGACGTGATAGTCGCCCGGGCCGAGTTCAAGATCACCCAGTTGCAGTCGGCCGTGGAGGACGATGCCCTCCTCAAGATGGTGGTGGCGGTGTACGGGCAGACCTGCACCGGGGGCGAATTCGATCAGTACCGAGGCTCCTTCTGGACCTTCCCAGAGGAGTTTGGCGCGGATTCCGGCCTTCACCGCTCGCCAGATGCCGTCACCGTTGCGCACGACGAGCAAGCGCGCATGTCGGCGAACGCTTTCCCCGACCCGCTCAAGCAGCGCCTGGCGAAGTCCGGCCCGCTGCGCTGCCGGCAGCTCGATGGCCGCCAGTCCGTCGCAGATCAGACTACTGATTTCCCGCTCGGCGCCATCGTCATCGGTGGCGTCCGCGTAATCCTTGGGCTCGCTGTTCATGGGGTCACCATTGGGGAATGGGGGTCATCGGCGCCGAGCAACTGGCGCAGGCGAAGGAGCGCGCGCCGGATGTGCGACTTGACAGTGCCAAGCGGCAAGGACGTCTGGCTCGCGATTTCTTCGTGCGACAGGCCACGAAAGAAGGCGAGCGCGACCAGTTGGCGGGGCAGCGGATCGAGGTTGCGCAAGGCGGCATGCAGGCGGTGTTCGCGCTGTACGGCGGCCAGGAGATCCTGCGGGTCGCTGCCCGCCTGGAGGTCGGCGAGGCACTCCTCGTCGAGTGGTTCGGCGGGATCGCTGCGGCGCAGGGCATCCAGCGCGCGGCTCCGGGTGATCGTCAGTATCCAGGTCACGGCACTGCCGCGGGTCGCGTCGAAGCGTGGCGCCTGTCGCCAGACCTGCCAGAAGGCATCCTCGGTCACCTCCTCGGCGGTCTGCACGTGCCGGGTGATGCGCAGCGCCAGCCCATAGACGCGCCCGGCCATTGTTTCGTAGAGTTCGCCGAGGGCCTGCTGGTCCTGGCGCACCATGCGGGCGATCCAATCCTGCAGACGCTCCTCGTCGGCGAACGGTCGCCGCGGTCGCGATTCGCCCATCGTTGGGCCGGGTTCGCCTGCCGTCGTGGCTGTGCTTGGCTCGGCCTCGTCGATTTTCCTGCTCTGATCTATCTCTGGCATGGGTGCATTCTGCCCGATGATCGGCACGCCGCCAAACGCCCTGGCCAATCTACCGTCTGCCGACGCTCGCACGGCGTGCTCGTCGCTGGCGTGGCGGCCACTGCCCACGCCGGGCGGCGGTGAGGAAGCCGCGTCGGGCTCACCAAGGGTGCGTGGCGACATTGGCTGGGCGCGTGAAGAAGCCGGAACTGCTGCCCCGCGCGCTTGCGTTTGCCGCGGGCGACGCTGGTCGGGACGTTCGCCGTCGGTGTCGGCTTGGTCTGCCTTCCCGGCGGACTGTCCCTGCGCGGAAGGGACGCCCGCGGCGACCGGGTTGCCCCGTCGGGCTCGCGTCGTTGGTCATGATCGGCATGTCGATCCCTTTCGGGGGTTATGGGTGAGCGCTTGGTAGAGAGGCGCCAGGCCGCGGGCGTTGAGATCGGGGGTCGGCGGACGAGGCACTTATCCGGGTATACGCGCCAGCGACCGTTGCGGATGCGCGGCGGGCCCTCATCCTCGCTGCGCCGGTACGCGGGCGTAGGTCAGCCGGCCGGCCGGGCATAATGCTGACGGTCGGTGTTGTCGGGGCGTCGTCTCTTCGGCGCCGCGCTGGTTTGCGCCGCCGGCCGGAAGCGAGACACGATCATGTACTTCGGATCATGCACTTAGCGCTTGGGCCGTGGACTAGAATGGAAAGCAGCAAAGACAGCCACCGGCTCGCCAGGAGCGCGACGGTCCTACCCGCAACCAACAACAAGGAGATAGCCATGGCACGAATCGAGAAGGACTTCCTGGGCGAGAAAGAGTTGCCCGACAGCGCGTACTACGGCGTTCAGACCTTGCGCGGCAAGGAGAACTTTCACATCACCGGTATCCCGATGTCGGCGGAGCCGTATTTCGTCAAGGCTTTCGGCTACGTGAAGAAGGCGGCAGCGCTGGCCAACCGGGATCTCGGGGTGCTCGACGCCAGAGTGGCCGACGCGATCGTCGGCGCTTGTGACCGGCTGATCGCCGGCGAGATGTGCGACCAGTTCGTCACCGACTTCATTCAGGGCGGCGCTGGTACCTCGACCAACATGAATGCCAATGAGGTGATCGCCAACCTGGCTCTGGAGAGCCTGGGACACAAGAAGGGTGAGTACCAGTTCGTCAGCCCGAACGATCACGTGAACTTCGGGCAGTCGACGAACGACATCTATCCGACGGCTTTCCGGCTGGCGCTGATCCTGCGGCTCGCCAGCTACATGGATGCGCTACGGCGTCTGCAGGACGCTTTCTACGCCAAGGGCAAGGAGTTCGGGCGGGTGCTCAAGATGGGTCGCACACACCTGCAGGATGCCGTGCCGATGTCGCTGGGGCAGGAGTTCCATGGTTGGGGAACGACCATCGGCGAGGAAGTCAACCGCATCGCCGAGGTGCGCCAGTTGTTGCACGAGATGAATCTCGGAGCGACCGCCATCGGCACCTCGGTGACTGCTGCGCCGGGCTATCCCGAACTCGTCACCCGCTACCTGTCGGAGTTGACCGACATCAAGATGATCCTGGCCGGCGACCTCGTCGAGGCGACCTCCGATACCGGGGCCTACGTGCAGTTGTCCGGCGTGCTCAAGCGCACTTCGGCGAAGCTGACCAAGATCTGCAATGACATCCGCCTGCTCGCCTCGGGCCCGCGCTGCGGCTTCAACGAGATCAACCTGCCGCAAATGCAGCCGGGGTCGTCGATCATGCCGGGCAAGGTCAATCCGGTGATCCCGGAAGTCGTGAACCAGACCAGCTTCCTCGTGATCGGGCTCGACCTGACGGTTACGCTCGCCGCCTCGGCGGGGCAGTTGCAACTCAACGTGATGGAACCGGTGATCACCTTCGCCTTGTTCACGTCCATTTTCACGATGGAAAACGCGGTCAATAGCCTGCGCATCAACTGCGTTCAGGGGATCACGGCCAATGTTGAACGTGCCCGCGACATGGTCCTCAACTCGCTCGGCATCGTCACCGTCCTCAAACCCTCGCTGGGCTACAAACAATGTGCCGAAATCGCCCGTGAAGGGTATGAAACCGGCAAGTCGCTGCACGAGATCGTGGTCAGGGAGCGAAAGCTTCTGACTCAGGAAAAATGGGACGAAGTGTTCTCGTTCGAAAATCTGATCAGTCCGAAGTTCGACCAGGAACTGTAGCGCTCACACGGAGACACGGACATGTCGCTCACCATCATTCTGCAATTCGTGGTCGTCCTTGGCGCCATCTGGATGGGCGCTCGCTACAGCGGGGTTGGGCTGGGCCTCTGGGGTGCGGTCGGACTCCTGGTGCTGATCGTCGGCTTCGGAGTCACGCCCACCTCGCCGCCGATCGACGTGATGCTGATCATCCTGGCGGTGATCATGGCGGCGTCGGTGATGGACGCTGCCGGTGGCATCGACTTCCTGGTGCGGGTCGCCGAGCGAATCATCCGCGCCAACCCCAAGTACGTCACCATTGTCGCCCCGTTGACCACCTGGAGCTTCAGTTTCGTCGCCGGCACGGGCCACATCGTCTATCCGCTACTGCCGGTGATCTACGAAACGGCGCACCAGAACGGCATCCGTCCGGAGCGCCCGATGGCCGTCGCCACCATCGCCTCGCAGCAAGCGATCACGGCCAGTCCGGTAGCGGCGGCGACGGCGGCGATGATCGGTTTGTTCGCCGAGAAGGGGCTCAACGCCTGGGGTCTGCCCGAGATCCTGATGATCTGCGTGCCGGCCACGCTGGCCGGGGTGGTCGCCGCCGCCTTCATTTCAATGTTTCTGGGCGAGGATCTGAAGGATGATCCCGAGTATCAGGCGCGCTTGCTGGCGGGCCAGATTCCGGTGCCGAAGGCGGCTTCCGATCGGCCGCCACTGAAGCCGGCGGCCAGACTGTCCGCGTTTCTGTTTCTGGCCGGCGTGGCGCTGGTTGTGCTCTTCGGGTTCTTTCCCGAGTTGCGCAAGCTGCCCGGTGCGAAGAGCGCGCTGGGCATGCCGATCGTGATCGAGGTCGTGATGATGGCCGTAGCGGCGATCATGCTGATGCTGACCAGAGTGAATGTCGACGAGATCCCGCGGACCGCGACGCTGCGTGCGGGCGTGGTGGCCGTGATTGGCATCTTCGGGCTGGCCTGGCTTGGCGACAGTTTCATCGCCGCGCACAAGGACGTCATCGTGCCGGCGATCGGACACTGGGCGGAAGTGGCGCCATGGACCTTTGCCTTCGGCCTCTTCTTCGCTTCGGTGCTGCTCTACAGCCAGGCCGCAACGACCCGCGCGCTGATGCCGCTGGGTATCGCTTTGGGGATTCCGCCACAGTTTCTGATAGCGATGTTTCCATCGGTCAACGGGTACTTCTTTATCCCGACTTACGGGTCGCTGATTGCGGCGATCAACTTCGATCTGTCGGGTACGACGAAGATTGGCAAGTACGTGCTGAATCACTCATTCATGATCCCCGGCGTGGTAGCGACCGTCGTTGCGGTGACTACCGGCCTGCTGCTGGCACGCGTCATCTTCTGAACTGTTTGCTGCGCAGGGACCACGATGGTCCGGAGATTGCGGATCGGTCGCCGGGAGGACGGTTCGCCGCCGGCACTGAACCGGACGCGCGTCGGCGATGCTGTTTTCAGGGCAAAAAAAAGCGCGATTCGTTGGAATCGCGCTAAATCCACACCAAAGGAGGAGGGTGGAGGAGACAACCGGAGATGACCAAGACAGAACACCAATCACCAAATGCATCTGTTGAACGGATTATGGTTCACCCAAAGGGAAAGGTCAAGTATTTTTTGTGCGCTGCGCCATTTTCTTTTCGGACAGTTGGGTCATGCCTAGTCGTCGGCATCAAAATTATTAATGTTCAATTGGTTGCATACACAATAGGACATGCATTTCATAGTATGCAACCGTGTTGAGCGAGATCCGGGAACCATTTCTTGCTTTGTATGTTGCGACGCAGCATGAGGTGGCTGCCCTGCAGGCGGCCGCCTCGGGCTACAATGGCGCCTTACTGCGGAAGACCTGCGCGCTCTTGTCGCGGGTGCTGGTGAGCGCGGCAGCAGGCGGCAGCGGTTCATGCGCGACCTGGTTCCCTGGTCGTTTCTGGCCCGTCTTGGGTCGCATCGCCGGACTCGCACGCCCGCGTCGCGTTGGTCTGGAGAAAGGGAGCAGCACATGGAGTGCAGAGTGAAGTGGGCCGGCGAGGGGATGTCGTTTGTCGCTGAAACCGGGAGCAACCACGTGGTCGTGATGGACGGCGCCCCCGAGGCGGGTGGACGCAATCTGGCGCCCCGTCCCATGGAACTGGTGTTGGCCGGAACCGGCGGGTGTGCCGCCTTCGACGTCGTCCTGATCCTGAAAAAGGGGCGCCAGGCAGTCACCGGCTGTGAAGTCAGCCTGCAGGCCGAACGTGCGGAGGCCGAGCCGCGGGTGTTTACCCGCATCCACTTTCACTTTCGCGTCACCGGCAAGCAGTTGAAGGCGGAAGCTGTGGCTCGTGCCATTGAGTTGTCGAAGGAAAAGTACTGCTCGGCTTCGATCATGCTCGGCAAGACGGCCGCAATCACGCACGACTTCGAGATCGTCGAGGCTTGAGGCGCGACGTCGCTGCCGGCGACCGCCGTGCCCCGGCGGCCGTTCCACCTTGACGGAGCCCTGGGGCGAGCGATCAGCGCCAGCGGCGACCCGATGGCAGCCGAGAAGTTGCCCTGCCTTGCCGCACCGGGCGCGGGCGCTGCCGTGCCGGCCTGCGTGCCCGGGCCTGACTACAGGTGATAGGCGGTGCGCGTCATCAGCAGCGAAGCGAGCTTCATGACCCGCTTCATCACTGCGGGCAACTCCCGTGCACCAAGGCGTACGGCAGTCTCCGCATGCGCTATCTCGTCGCTCCGCATCTGTTCGACGATAGCGCGCGACTTGATGTCCTGTATCGGCAGATCGCGCAGATGACTGTCGAGGTGCGCTTCCACCTGTCTCTCCGTTTCGGCGAGAAAACCCAGGCTCCATGGGTCGCCCAGCTTGCCGGCTGCGGTCCCGATGGTCAGGGCGCCAAGGTACCAGAGCGGGTTCAGTAGACTGGTGCGTTCGCCGAGCTCGGCCAGGCGATGCTCGGTCCACGCCAGATGGTCGGTTTCCTCGCCAGCCGCTTGCGCGAGCGCCAGGCGAAGTTGCGGATCGCGAGATGTCAGCGCCTGCCCCTGGTACAGCGCCTGGGCGCACACTTCCCCGACATGGTTTATGCGCATCAAGGCGCCGGCATGCGCTTTTTCCTCGTCCGACATTGCCGCTTCCGGCGCTCTGCTCCCCGGTACCTCGCGGGTGGTCGTTGCCGGCGCAAACAAGGTGCGCAGTGCCCTGTCAAACTCGATGATGATGTGGTCGGTACGCATGCGCTTCTCGTGTTCTGCGGGTTCGCCTTCCAGGCTTGGCTAGTGCTGTCGAGTCAACTCATGGCCGCCCTGTCGGAGAGCTCTGCGGGCGTCATCGGCATCACGGATGTTGACGCCGACGGTACAGAAATACTGGGAATACAGTTCCGCGTGATGCCGGTTGAGCGAACTCTCCTTGATCCTTGTCCATTCGTCGTTGCGCGCTTTCGACCAGGTCTTGTCCGAGCGGCCAAGCGCATAGATCCGGCGTTCGCCCGTGGCGCAGCGAATGCCCTCGTAACTGATCGTCTGCGCGCCCGAAGGACTGACGATCACCAGGGTGAAACGGACGACGCCGTCGGCGGCCACGACCAGTGATTCGCCGTCGATCAGAAACTTGTTGTCACTGGCCGCGCTGACAAAGAACGGGATCAGGTTTTCGGTCTGTGGAAACGGTGGCAACTGCGCCTGGATCTCTATCCAGGGCTTTTCCGCGAAGTCACGGTCGGAACTGGCCGACCAGCACACCGACGGCAAGGCGATGGCCACGGCCAGGAGCCAGCCCGAGATTGTGCCGCTTGACGACTGAGGGCGACTGGCCGCTGGGTGCGTCGCGGCGGCAGTGAGCGCGTTCATTCCTTGCTTACGCTTTCGATCAGCGGACGGTTGGCATGCTCATGAAGGTGCGGACGGCGTTCGCGGCGGTGATCGGCGTTGAGGAAACGAGCCAGTTCGTTGAGGGCCTGTTCATAGACCCGGCGCTTGAACTCGATCACGGCATCCAGCGAAACCCAGTAGGTGTTCCAGCGCCAGGCGTCGAACTCGGGATGATCGCAGGCGCGCAACGAGACGTCGCTGTCACGCCCAACGAGACGAAGCAAAAACCAGATCTGTTTTTGCCCACGGTAACTGCCACGCCATTCACGTCTTACCCAATGCGTCGGCACATCGTAACGCAACCAATCCTTGGTGCGCCCAAGAATAGAGACATGCTCCGGTAGCAGCCCGATCTCCTCATGCAGTTCACGGTACATCGCCTGTTCCGGCGTCTCGCCCCGCTGGATGCCACCCTGCGGGAACTGCCATGAATGCTCCCGGATACGCTTGCCCCAGAATACCTCGTTCCTGGCGTTACAAAGAATGATGCCGACGTTCGGGCGATAGCCTTCACGATCAAGCATTTCTAGAACCTGCAATATGATTTGTTGGACGCATTTTTTCACATTTCGCCAGGCTTGGAAAGCGAACCATCACCGCTGCGCTGGTGTAGGGAAGTGGTCTTTCACGGACTTGACCTGGAAGCCTCGCCCGAACCCACCGACGAACTCCTTCGACAACGTTTCCCGGCTTTTTATCAATGCGTTGCCTGATCTTTCCGGGGAGCGCTCGAGGCGCAATCGGATCGTCGCTGGGAAGCCGCTGCGGGCGTGTGCACCGGACGAGCGGCTTGCCGTAGCCGACCCGTCGTGTCGCCGGTGCGAGCGCCCCCCGCCCAAACCATCTTCGTCGCGAGGCTGGCCGGTGGCTGCAATTGGCCTTACGGCGCCCGCATCTGTCGAGTAAAATCGCGCTTTGCTCCTTGCCCGGCCGATTCCCATGCGTACTTCCCGGTTCTTCCTGTCAACGCTCAAAGAGGCGCCTTCCGACGCGGAAATCATCAGTCACCAGCTCATGCTGCGCGCCGGCATGATCAAGCGTCTGGCTGGCGGCATCTATACCTGGATGCCGATCGGGCTGCGGGTGATGCGCAAGGTCGAGAGAATCGTGCGTGAGGAGATGGACCGCGCGGGCGCGATCGAGTTGTCGATGCCGGCGGTGCAGCCGGCCGAACTCTGGCAGGAATCGGGACGTTGGGAAAAGTACGGGCCGGAACTGCTGCGCTGCAAGGATCGTCACCAGCGCGATTTCGTCATCGGTCCGACGCATGAGGAAGTGATCACCGACGTCGTGCGCAAGGAAGTCAAGAGCTACCGGCAGTTGCCCCTGCATTTCTACCAGGTCCAGGTCAAGTTTCGCGACGAGATCCGGCCGCGTTTCGGGGTCATGCGCGGACGCGAGTTCCTGATGAAGGACGGCTACTCGTTTCACAGCGGCTTCGAAGACCTGCAGCGCGAGTACCGCAACATGTTCGAAACCTACACGCGCATCTTTACTCGCCTTGGCCTGCAGTTTCGCGCCGTCGCGGCCGACACGGGCGCGATCGGCGGCACCGGATCACACGAGTTTCACGTCCTGGCCGATTCGGGAGAAGATGCGCTCGCCTATTGTCCTGACTCCGACTTCGCCGCCAACGTCGAACTGGCCGAGGCCGTCGCGCCCGCCGGGGAGCGGGCGCCGGCGTCGGCAGCCATGCGCAAGGTGGCGACACCGGGTCGCACGCGCTGCGAGGACGTGGCGGCTCTGCTCGACATGCCGCTGACCCGGACGGTCAAGGCGATTGCCATCGTGCTTGATCTGCCGCCAGGTAGTTCGGGGCAGTTTGCCCTGGTCCTCCTGCGCGGTGACCATAATCTGAACGAGATCAAGGCACAGAAGGTCGTCGGCGACTTTCGTTTCGCGCGCGACGAGGAGATCGTTGCCGCGCTTGCCTGCCAGCCGGGCTACATCGGTCCGCTTGGCGTTGGCGACATGCCGGTTTTCGCCGATCGCAGCGTGGCGGCGATGAGCGACTTCGTCTGCGGTGCCAATGAGGCGGGGTTTCACCTCGTCGACGTCAACTTCGGACGTGATCTGGCCGAGCCGGCGGTTGTCGCCGACCTCCGGAATGTCGTCGCCGGCGATCCTTCGCCCGACGGTCGGGGAACGCTCGAACTGTGCCGCGGGATCGAGGTCGGCCACATTTTTCAGTTGCGTACGCGCTATGCGGAAGCGCTGAAATGCACCTTCCTCGACGAAAGCGGTCAAAGCCGCGTCATGGAAATGGGTTGCTATGGCATCGGCGTGACCCGTATCGTCGGAGCGGCAATCGAGCAGGGTCACGACGAACGCGGGATCGTTTTCCCGGCGGCCATAGCGCCCTTCGAGGTGTGCATCGTGCCGATGGGTTACGCCAAGAGTCAGGCGGTGCGAGACGCTGCGGACGCGCTGTACGGCGAACTGATGCGGGAGGGTATCGATGTGCTGCTCGACGATCGTAACGAGCGACCGGGAGTGATGTTCGCCGAAATGGAACTGATCGGTGTGCCGCACCGGGTCGTCGTCGGTGAGCGCGGACTCGCGCAAGGCAAACTCGAGTACAAGGGGCGCGTTGACAGCGAGTCGCAGATGCTGCCGGCGGCCACGCTGGGTCGATTCCTGAAGGATCGGTTGTGCGCTGGCTGACCACGCTGGCGCTGCTCGTGCCGCTGCTGGCGCACGCCGGCGCGCAGCAGTATCAGCCGCTGTCCGCCAGCGTTCAGGCGGTACTCTCGCGTTCGGTCTCCGACCGCGCACCGCCAAAGAGCTCCTTTCAGGATTCGCTGGCGGCGATCGACTGGCTGGCGGAGATGTCGCGGCGGCTCGAGAAGCGCATCCCCGACCGTGAAAGTCGTCTTGAGTTTCTGCGTTCGGTGCACTACGAGGCGACGCGTGCCGGCCTCGACCCGCAGTTGGTGCTTGGGCTGATCCAGGTTGAAAGCGGCTTCAAGAAATACGCCGTGTCCACTGCCGGCGCACGTGGGTTCATGCAGGTGATGCCATTCTGGGTCAAGCTGGTGGGCCGCAGCGACGACAACCTGTTCCACTTGCGCACCAATCTGCGTTACGGGTGCACGATTCTCCGCCACTACCTCGACATCGAGCGTGGCGACCTCTATCGCGCGCTCGGTCGCTACAACGGCAGCCTTGGCCAGCCTGGCTACCCAAACATGGTGCGTGCGGCGTGGGATCAGCAGTGGTCCTACACGCGGAGCAAGCTGGCGATGCGCTGATCTCGCCGCTGTGGTGACCTGTCGCGGTGGCCGTGCCGCGATGCGGTTGCCACGGGATGTCCGGTCGCGGCCTGCGCCCTGGCGAGCCTGCACAAGCCCGCGACCGGGAGTTCAGCGATGCCTGCCGGACCCTATCGCATCCCCGGCAGCATGCCCTTCATGCCGCGCATGAGCTGTGCCATGCCGCCACGCGAGAACTGTTTCATCATCTTCTGGGTCTGCTCGAACTGCTTGAGCAGGCGATTGACCTCCTGCACCTGAACCCCGGCGCCCATCGCGATGCGGCGTTTGCGCGTTGCCTTGAGCAGTTCGGGCCGGCTGCGCTCGGCGGGGGTCATCGAGTTGATGATCCCTTCGATACGCGCCACGGCCTTCTCCTCGCCACCTGCCGGCAACTGGCCGGCGGCCTGCGAGAACTGCGCCGGCAACTTCTCGATCATCGACGAGAGGCCGCCCATTTTGCGCATCTGGCCGATCTGATCCTTGAAGTCGTTGAGATCGAAGCCCTTGCCCGACCTCAGCTTCTTCGCGAACTCGAGTGCCTTTTCCTCATCGATTCCCTTCTTGGCGTCCTCGATCAGCGACAGCACATCGCCCATGCCGAGGATTCTTGAGGCCATCCGTTCCGGGTGAAAGGCTTCGAGTCCCGTCAGCTTCTCGCCGATCCCGGCGTACTTGATCGGCCGACCGGTGACGTGGCGAACCGACAGCGCGGCGCCGCCGCGCGCGTCGCCGTCGAGCTTGGTGAGAATGACGCCGGTCAGCGGCAGCGTCTCGCTGAACGCCCGGGCGGTGGTGATCGCGTCCTGACCCTGCATCGCATCGACGACGAAAAGCGTTTCGATGGGCTTGATCGCCGTGTGCAGCTCCGCGATTTCCCTCATCATCGCCTCGTCGATTGCCAGGCGGCCGGCGGTGTCCACCAGCAGCACGTCATGGTAGTGACGCTTCGCCCAATCGACGGCATTGCGGGCGATGTCGACCGGTTTGTCGGTCGGCGTCGACGGAAAGAAATCGGCGCCCGCCTGCCCGGCAACCGTCTTCAACTGCTCGATGGCCGCGGGGCGGTAGATGTCGCAGGAAACCACGAGCACCTTCTTCTTCTGCGTCTCGCGCAGCATCTTGGCCAGTTTCCCGACCGTGGTCGTCTTGCCCGATCCCTGCAGGCCGGCCATCAAGATGATCGCCGGCGGCTGCGTGGCCAGATTCAGCCCGCTGTGTGCCTCGCCCATGAGCCGCGTCAGCTCGCGATGGACGACGCCGATCAGCGCCTGTCCCGGACTCAGCGAGCCGATTACTTCCTCTCCCACGGCCTTTTCCCGTACTGCGGCGATCAGTTCCTTGATGGCGGGCAAGGCTACGTCGGCCTCGAGCAGGGCGAGGCGAACCTCGCGCAAGGAATCGGCGATATTGGCTTCAGTCAGGCGCGCTTCGCCGCGTAGCGTCTTCATGACGCGGGCAAGGCGTTGGGTCAGGTTGTCGAGCATTTGGTTTCCGGCTTGGTGTAAACTTCAGAGATGGCAGACATTCTACTGCAGCTTCTCCCACACGTCGTTTCCTCCCTCCTCTATGCTGCTCTGGGGCTCCATTTCTGGCACACGCGCTGGCGGGAGACCGACCGGCCGCTGGTCACCCTGCCGATGCAGCCATGGGAGCGGGCAGCCATTTTCGTTGCGCTGGTGGTGCAGGGCTACGGGCTCTACGAGGGCTTGTTCGGCGCTGGCGGGATGCGCTTTTCGTTCAGTTTCGCGCTGTCGCTGATGCTCTGGCTGGCGGTGCTGATCTATTGGCTGGAGAGTTTCCGGTCGCGCATGGACGGCCTGCAGCCGATGGTCCTGCCACTCGCGGCGCTTAGTGCCGCCGCACCGGCGTTGTTTCCGCAACTGCGGGTAGTGGCTCATGCCGGCGCCTGGGGTTTCCAGCTGCATTTTCTCACCGCCATGCTGGCCTACAGCCTGTTTACCCTCTCCGCCTTGCACGCCGTATTCATGGGTTTCGCGGAGCGCAAACTGCATCAGCGGGCGATAACCAAGAGCCTGACCAGTCTGCCGCCGATCCTGACCATGGAAGCCTTGATGTTCCGGATGATCTCCGTCGCCTTCGGTCTGCTGACGGTGGCGCTGGTCAGCGGCGTCATGTTTTCCGAAGCGATCTTCGGCAAGGCCATGGTCCTCGATCACAAGACCCTGTTTGCCTTCGCCTCGTGGGGAATCTTTGCCGCCCTGCTGATCGGTCGGCAGGTCTATGGCTGGCGCGGACGGGTTGCCCTGCGCTGGACGCTGGCCGGTTTCATGGTCCTCCTGCTGGCGTACATTGGCAGCCGATTTGTCGCCGAGGTCCTGTTGGGTCGTCTCTGACCAGGGAAGCACGGCGTCTCGGTCGAGGCTTCCTGGGCGATCTCGATCCAGGTCTGTGGAACTCCACGACATTGCTGCGGTCACCCGGTGGGTCGGTGTCGGCGACGCCGGCCGGTCGCCGTCCGGCAGACGATCGCCGGTCCGCCAGTTTCGCCACGGCTTTTGCGGGCAGCGTGGGGCGGCGCGGGGCCGCCCGGGCGTGGCTGACCCGGCTATCTCCGGAATCGTCGTGCTTTTTCAGTGATCAACCGAGGAGCAGGAACATGGACAAACCAGGTAACCCCGTCGGATGGTTTGAAATCTACGTTGCCGATATGGCGCGTGCCAGAGCCTTCTACACCGCCGTTTTCGGTCGCGAAATGATCTCGCTGCCCGAGATCGGTGAAGGTGGCGAGATGTACGCCTTTTCCTGGATCGAGGGTGCAGCCGGCGCGGCCGGGGCTCTCGTCCGGCACCCGATGGGCGGGTCCGGGAAGGGCGGCACGATGGTCTACTTTTCCTGCGACGATGTCGCCGAGGAAGCCTCGCGAGCGGCCCAGGCGGGCGGCCGGATCATCCAGCCGAAGATGGCCATCGGGCAGTACGGCCACATCGCGCTGGTCGAAGATACCGAAGGCAACACCATCGGCTTGCACTCGATGCAATAGTTGCCGTTTGGGCGTGCCGCTCGCGGCGGTGCCGACCGGCGCCAGTAGCGAGCCGACCGCTCCTCAGGCGAGTCGGATCAAAGTGTCGGCCGCGCGCGAGCCGCTGTCGCCTGCCGTCCGCAAGGCCTGGCGAGCCTCGGCGGCGGCCCACCGGTTGGCTTGCCGGAGAGCCGGCGAGGAGGACCAGCATCCTGAGTGATGAGCCTTGCTGCCGATCATGGGGTTTGCTTTCGCGCCGCTTTCCGTGCCACGATTCGGAGGATGGATACTTCAGACTCCTTGCGGAATACGCGGGCGGCCTGGCTATTGGCGGTGGTGGAGCTCTTCTTCTCGCTGAGCTGGGTGGTCTATGTCATCTTCCTTCCCGAGTTGCTGGCGCGTGGCGGTGTGGACAAGCGCTATCTGCCGTGGATCCTCGCTGCCGACCAACTGGTGTTTGCGCTGGCCGACTGGTCGATGGGGGTGGCGGTCGACCGGGCCCGCTCGGCACTGCGCCGGATCGGGCCGGTGCTCGTGCTTCTGGCGGCGGTCTCGGCCGTAGCGATGCTGCTTCTGCCCTGGCTGGCGGTGATGCCGATGCTCTTTCTCGCGGTCACCAGTCTGTGGGTGGCAACCTCGTCGGCCTTGCGCGCGCCACCCTACGTACTGCTCTCCCGCTATGCGGGCCGCTCCGCCATGCCACGCCTGGCCGGCATACAACTGCTCGGTCTCGCCGTGGCGTCGGCGTTGGCTCCCTACCTGGCGATCATCCTGAAAGGCGTCGATCCATCGCTGCCGTTCTTCTTCAGCGCCGCCGCGGTCGGCGTGTCGGCGCTGGCGCTGGTCGTCGTCGAGCGCGGCCAGCCGGCAGCTGAGCCGTCGGCGGTCGCGGCCGAACCGCCGGGGCCAAACAAGGCCGCGCGCGGAGCGTGGGCTTTCCTGCTCGGCATCGCGCTTCTCCTCGCCTTCGGACAGCAGGTCCATACCGCCATCAACGCCGCGTCGCAATTCAAGCGTCTGGCTGATCCGGCGCTGCTGTCCTGGTTGATGCCGGTCTTCTGGATTGGTTTCAGCTTCGGCCTGCTCGTGGTCGACCGGCTGGTGCGCCTGCGCGGGCCGCTGCCGGTGCTGCAGCTCGCCTGCGTCGCCGGCGCACTGGCGCTCGCCGGGACGGCGCTTGCCGGTTCGCTGCCGCTGCTGGTCGCCAGTCAGTTTGCCGCCGGAACGTTTTGGGGCTGCATTCTCTGTGCGTCGATCGGCGTCGCCGCCGAGCGCGGCTATCCGCTGCAGACGGGCCGCAACACCGGTGCGCTGATGGCCACTCTGGCGGTCGCGGCAATGTCGCGGCTGAGTCTCATGGCGTCCGGTGGCGCGGCAGGCGGCTCCCTGGTGGAATGGCTGCCGGCGGTGACGTGGGCAGCGGCGGCGCTGGTCCTCCTCCGCCTCCGATCCGTGTAGAAGAGGATCAGCCTGCTGGCGCGCGCCGCTGCCGCCGCTCAATGCTCCTTGCCGTCCACCCGCGGTCGCCAGAGGAACGGGATGTAGCGCCATCCGAGGATGGCAAAGCACGCGCACCAGCATGCTGCGGCGAGGCCGATCCAGAACACGTAGCCGCCCGGCAAGAACTGCGGGGCGATGATGCGGATCACGAAGCCGGCGATCATGATCCACAGCACGCTCTTGTCGAGGCGGTCGAAGACGACTTTTCTGCCGGTGTGGCCGTTCGCGATGCGGATCAGCATCGCCGGAATGATCAGTCCCATGACGCCGAAGGTGAAAACGTGCATCGGCAGCGAGCCCAGCCATTCCGGCTGCGCGACCCGGTCGACGGACTCGAGCAGCAACTGAACGACGATCGCCAGGTAGCCGAGATACATGATCCCGATGTCGAGCCGGCGGAAGGCCAGCAACGGCTTCCAGAAGCAGAAGCGGGCGCTCAGCAGCAAGGCCAGCAGCAGCGCGAGCGACGATGCAAGCGCTGCCGGCAGCAGGCTGGCGAAGACCAGCACCAGGGCAAGCAGCTTGATCGTCCGGTCCAGGCCCGCATGGCGCAGGATGTTCACCTGCAGCGCATTCATCATGAACTGGCTGAGCGTGCGCTCGAGCATGACCAGAAAGGCGACGCGGAAGAGCCCCAGGGTGACGCTCGCGCCGATCTGGAAATGATCGGCGCTGAGCAGCAGGTTCTTGGCGACCAGGAACAGCGGCAGGATGATCAGGAAGAAATAGTTGTCGCGGAAGGAGTCGCTTTGATGGTGGCGGATCAGCGTCCACAGCAGCATGCCGACGATAGCCGCCAGGAACAGGTTGCTCGACAGCCTGAACAAGACCGGCGGCAGCTCGCCGGCCCACCAAATGCCGGCGCGTTCGAGCAGCCAGGCGGCGACCAGCAGCATCAGCGCCGTGCCGTGGTAGCCGCGAGTCTTCACCCAGTTCTTGGTCGAAGTCAGCAGGAAGCCGCCCATTACCGCCCAGCCAAAGCCGAAGAACATCTCATGCGCGTGCCACTGGATGGGCGAGACGGGCCAGGAGGGCGGCGCCAGCGTGCCGGAAAAGAACAGCGCCCATAGCGCCGGCAAGGCGACACCAGACAGGCAGGCGAGGGCAAAGAACGGCCTGAAGCCGACCAGCCAGAGGGGATGTTGGGAGAACGGCATGCTTGAGGCTTTACGATGATCGCGCGCGCGCGGGGAGGCGAAGTATAGCCGGATGTCGGCGGCGGGTGCCGGCGGCGGGCCATGCGCCGGTCGCGCGTGCCCAGGCGGACCAGCGCCGGTGCTGGTCAGGCGATGGACACCGGCGCGGACTCTGGCGGGCCGCCGCCGCGCCGCGTGCTCAGCGTCAGCAGGGAGCCGTAGGCCAGCGTGAGGCTGACCGGCCCATCGCCGGCGGCGACCGCCAGGGGATAGCGCGCAAAGCGCGGAGCCGGGCCGTGCTCCTGTCGAAAACGTCGTTGCGGATCCCAGGTCCGGCGGTTCTCGATCGCCCAGCGTACGCTGGCCCGCTGATCCTCGCGGTTGTTCCAGACGACGGCAAAGGCCTCGCCGCTGTTCTCGCAGACGTGCACCCCGGCGCCTACCAGAACTTCCAGGAAAGCGCGCAACTGCGTATCGGTGAGAGCCGTACGGTAGGCGCCGAGCGCTTCGAAGTCGGCGAGGATCTCGTCCAAACGCAGGCTCAGTCCACGCTTCGCTTCGCTGCCGCAACGGAACGCCTTGAGGAGCTTGGCGAGCAGTGGTCGGGTGGCGTCGTCGTGGCGCTGTAGGCTTCCCGAACTGCCTTCCAGCGTCACCTCGACGATGCTGCCGGGCGCCGCCGGCGGCAGGCGGACGGTGAGTGTCCCGTTCGTGTCATCGTAATGCGTATCGACGGGCAGGCGCACGCCATCGCAGGTGGCGGTCGTCTGCCCTGGCGCGTCGATCGCATGGAAGACCAGCGTGTAGCCGCGCGCCCCGGGCAGGACGCCGGGGTCGCCGCGTACCGGGCCGATACGCAGTCGCAGCGCGCTGCCCGACCACTCCTGGCGCAGCGGCATCACCGCCTGCGCCCCGTGCCGGTAGTGGCTGCTTTCCCCGTCATCTTCATACAGCTCGAAACAGTTGTCGGCCCCGGGAAAGACATGCACGCAAAGCGCGCGCGGGTTGCCGACAGTGCTCGCCGCGAGCTCTTCACCGCTGCTGTCGGCGAGTGCCACGATGGCGCCCGCACGCGCAAAGACGGGGATTTCATCGAGCCCACCCGGCAGGCTGTGCCACGTCGCGCCGGCGTAGTGTTGGCCGCTGAAGAAGTCGTACCAGTCGCCGTCCGGCAACCAGACGACCTGTCGGCTGAGGCGCGTGTCCGGGTCACGCGGGGACGTAAACGGCGCCACGATCAGCTCGCTGCCGAAGGCGTATTGGCCGGGGCACGCGTAGGCGGCAGGCGCCTCCGGGTGCAGGTGGTACATTGGCCGGAGCAGGGTGCCGCCGCCCTGATGTTCCCGCCAGGCCATGCTGTAGAGATAGGGGATGAAGGCGTGCCGCAACTGCATGGCCGCGCGGGCAACCGCGAAGGTCTGCGCATCCCAGCCCCAGGGCCGGCGCTCGTGGAAGGGATTCTGTGTGCTGTGCAGGCGCAGGATCGGGCTGAAGACGCCGAACTGCAGCCAGCGCGCGTACAGCTCGGGATCTTCGATGCCGTCCATGTGGCCACCGATGTCGTGGCTCCACCAGCCAAAGGCGACGTTGGCCGCCGTCGCCGTAAAATGAACCTGGAAGGCCAGCGAGCGCCAGGAGACCACGGTATCGCCCGAGAAGCCGATCGGGTAGCGATGACTGCCGAGTCCGCCCCAGCGCGAGAACGCGAATGAACGTTTCGCCGGCTGGCGGCCCAGATCCAGGAAGTGCAGATGATTGAGCCACCACAGCGGATCGAGCCCGGACAGGGGCGTGCGCCTGCCCTGCTGCCAGTCCATCCACCAGAAATCGACACCCTCCGCCTCCAGGGGATGGTGCAGGACTTCGAAGTAGGCCAGCACGAAGGCGGGATCGGTGATGTCGAAAGCGACCGGCTCGCCCGTCGCCGGGTCGCCGCCGAGGCGGCGGACCATCGCCGGGTAGGCGTCCTCGTGCGGCCAGACACCGTCGGCCGGATGCAGGTTGAGCGCCGTCTTCAGCCCCAGCGCGTGCAACTCGGCGAGCAGGGCGCGGTGGTCGGGAAACAGCTCCCGGTTCCAGGTGTAGCCGGTCCAGCCGCGCGAGGCATTGCCGGTGCGGGTGATGTGCCAGTCCATGTCGATGATGCAGACCGACAAGGGCAGATCGTGCGCGCGGAAAGTGCGTAACAGGTCCAGCAGCTCGTCCTGGCGATAGGGCCAGTAGCGGCTCCACCAATTGCCGAGCGCCCAGCGTGGAATCAGCGGCACGGCGCCGCTCACCTGCCGGAAGTCGCGCAGGCAGGCCGAGAAGTCGCGACCATAGCCGAAGAAGTGAAGATCGAGGCTGTCCGTCCGGTTGCCGCGCGCCGCGATCCAGCCGCCTTCCAGCACGGGCGCCTGCGAGTCGTCGACCACCGTCCAGCCGGCCGTCGACAGCAGACCCGGGTCGAGCGGGATTGGGCCGTCGCTCTTGTCGAGCGTGCGCGCCGTGCCGCCCAGGTTGCCGTTATCGTGGTCGCCGTAGTGCCAGACGAGGCCAGACTCGAGCAGCGTCACCTGCAGCCCGTCGCGTGTGAAGCCGAGTCGGGAATCGTAATGCAGGCGCAGGTGCTCGGTCCGGATCTCGACGACGTCGCCGTTGCGTGACACGTCGAAACCGAGCACAGGCTGGCGGCGATGCCAGAAGCTGCGGCTGGGCCGATCTTCGAAGCGCTCGTCGGCAGCGAACTCGAGACGCAGGAGTCGCGAGGTCAAGACGGTGAAGCGGGCGTACCGCGCGTCCACCATGGCCGCCGGATCAGCCGGCGGGCTGGCCTCGACGCGTCGGTGATCGGATGCTCTCATCGCTTCTCACGGTCCTCCGGGTCCTCCGGGTTGTCCGGGTTGTCCGGCACGGCATCACTCTTGCCTTCGGCGTACCTGCGCATGGCCTGGCGCAGGAAGGCGAGGTGGCTGCGGAAGTTCCGACAGGCGACGCACATCATCAGGTGCGTCCTCATCGTCACGCGCTCGTTCAGCGTCAGCTCCCGTTCGAGGGCGTCCGAGCACAGACGGGTCACTTTCCGGCAACTGCGCATCATCGATCGCTCCCGGCGCCGACGCCAACCCGCTGGCCGCCAAGGCGCGGCGAACGCTTCGCGGCCGCGCGGCGGATTCGTCTCAAACGGCAGTCGGCCAGCATCGTCAGCGGGTCCGTCGGGCCAACATCCACTTGCTCACGGTTCCTCTCCTCGCGCGAAAGTGTGCGCCGGGCGATCAAGAAGCTGGGCGGCCGGCGGGGCGAGCGCAGTTCGCCCAGTCGCAGTGACCGGACGACAACCGGGCTGCCGATTCTTTGTCGGCTCGCGGCGCCGATCCTTACAGTCTTGTTGCCGAAAATTCGCGGCACGGGCCTGGTCACGCCGATTCCTAGCCGAGATGGAGCAGCCTGGCCAGGAAGTCGAAGAACAGGCAATAGACGGCGATCGGCAGAGGCATGCCGAGCAGCGTGCCGAGCATGTACTGGCGGAAGCCGACCCCGGACATGGCGAGGGCGTAGTTGAGCGCCGGTGCCGTCTGAAACAGGATGCGCAGGCAGAGAACGCTGCGGATCGGGTGGCCATCCAGTTGCTCCAGCAAGCGGCGCGCGGGCCGGTTCTTCAACTGTCGCAGGGCATCGCCACCGACCAGCCGTATGCTGAGGAAGGTCACTGCACAGGAGATGTTGGCGGCGAGGTAGGTGACGACGCCGCCCCAGCTCCGCCCCAGGGCCAGCACAGCGGCAGCGAGAAAGATCCACCCCGGGATCTGGACCAGGTTGCCCAGCGAAAACAGCACGACAAAAATCAAGACTCCGTTCAGCCGGTGCTCGATGAACTGGTCGTGCAGGAACTGCCGACTGAAGTGGTCGCGCCAACCGGACAGCTCGAAGGTCGCGAACAATACGCCGAGAAACAGCGCCACCGCGAGTAGTCGCAGGTAGGGTAGGGTCGATCGGTTCAGCATGCGGCCCCGCGCTGCCGGCCTTTCCTTATCCGGTGTGTCGACAGGTCACCTCGCCGGCCGTCGCGCGCAGGCGCGGACGGGGGGTGGTCACCCGGTCGTCTCCATGGCCTTTGCCGGTGGTGCGCGATGGCTTCAGGAGACCATGCCGAAGCCGAGCGAGCGAACCTTCTCGCGGAACTTGTCGAGCTGGTTGGTACGCACGACCAGCGTCTTGGGCCCGGCGCGCAGACACAGCGAGCCCGTCTCCCGGCGGCCGGCAATCTGCTCGGCGGTGTCCGCGTCGCGGCACTCGATCAGCAGGGCGCTGCCGAGCGTCTTCAGCGCCTTGCCATTGTGCTCGCAAAGCCCGATGAACGATTCTACCGGCGCCGGCAGCGGCAGGCCGCCGGTGCTTTCGAGAAAGCCCTTCAGTTCGCCGATGTCGTGGCCTTTCTCGATCGCGGACAGCGACTTCTCGCGATCGAGTCGCCAGGTTCCAGCCTGCACCGGGACCGCCCAGTTGTCGAGCAGCAGCGTTTCCTCGGCCGCCAGAACACCGCGCACGACGTCCACGTGCAGCCCGGGTGCGAACGACAAGGCGACGCTGCTGGCAACGGCGGCCGGCTGATAGGCAGCCTCGCGACCCAGCAGGTACGCGCCGAGCGGTGTCACCCGGAAGGCACTGAGGCCGTCGTAGCGGCTCAGGAAGGCCAGGTCGTCGGCGCCCCACATGCCGCCAAAGTCGGCGCGCGCCTGTTTCGGATGAAAGTAGGCGACATCCACCAGGCCAAGCGTTGCCGCGTACTCGAACAGGAAGGTGAGAATGTAGCGATCCTGCAGGATGTTCCAGCCGCCCGATCCATCATAGCCGAGGCTGCCGTATTGGCGCTCGCAGAGATAGAGCTTCCAGGCATCGTGGGTTACCGCAAAGATCCGATCGGACGCCCGCATGTGCCGCGAGAAATCGTCAAAGGCGACCCAGCGGCCGATCGGGCACACGCGCAAGGTGTCTTCGATGGCTGCCCGCCGCGGTGCGACGGCGGTCATCACCCGCCCCTTGGAGTTCTGTCCCTTGATCGCGTCGACGCGGCTGAACTCGTCGAACAGCGTGCTCTTCAGCCACTTCTGCCAAAGCCCGCGCAGCACCTGTGCCGGCGGCAGGCCAAGGGCCTTGACACCGCTCGGGCTGAGTTGCAGACGGCCCGCCACGCCAACCGCCAGACCGCCGGCCTGCAACAGCATCGGCCAGGCAAATGCCTTGATCGGGCCGACTTCCTGGTCCCACGAGTTCTGCTTCACTTCCCCGGCGTAGTGGTCGCCACTGGGCAGCTTGTCGCCGAGCAGGCGCAGGGTGGCGGTGCCCGGCAGCGCCGTCTTGTCGCTGACCTGGACGCGCGTCTGCTCGATGGTGCGCAACATGATCACCACTTCCTGCAGGGCTTCGCGCTCGGTCAGGCGCACGGTCAAGCGTTCGTCTTCGGCCAGGGTATCGGAGCTGTCGATGCCGGGCGGCGCTGGCGGCGGCACGAAAGCCTGCAGGCGGGCGCGCAGGTCGGTCGGGACGACATAGCAACCCTCATCCCGCGAGTACTGAATGAACAGGCACAAGGCCGTGCTCTTGCCAGCGGAATAGCCGTACGACTTCGCCACAGCGACGCGAAAAGCCGGTGCGCGCTGGTATCTGGCGCGAAACCGCCGGTCGGAATACTCACCGAGCGGGTGATGCGCCGCTTCGGCGACGGCAGCCTGCTGCGTCTCGTCAAGCCGCGACCAGATTGCCGTCAGTTCCGGACCGAGCATGGCGACGGCGATGCGTTCGATCAGATCGTCCTTGCGCGTCGCCGTTGTGCTCCCCGGCAGGTGGCTCACCAGGTCTTTCAAATCCGGCACGGTGAGGGATGCCAGCGAGTCTCGCAAAGTAATCGACATATCCAGTTCCCTGGCCACTGAGGCCAGAGCCTTCGAGAAGTCACAAATGCGCGATGGCCTGAGCGCCGCGCGCCGGAGTTGGGCGGTTGCCTGGCGGTCGCGCCGCCCGATGCCTCGGTATGAACCCTTGCGCCAGCCGCCGAGGAGCGGCAAGACCTGCTGCGGCGTCGGCACCACGGCGCGTCGAGAGACGATGACCGGAGCGTCAGGCCTCGACCGGGAGGGAACTACCGGGAGCCGCCGCGGTGCGCGGATAGTACCGGTTGCGGCCGCTTCTCGTAAAGCGCCCTGTCGGCGAACTGTCGGCGAACTGTCGGTGGTTCCGGCGACCGTGCGGGCGCCGTTACAATGGCGACTTGGCATCCCGGTTTCGTCGATGCCGGCCTGGCGCCAACCAGCCGTCTGGGCGCAACCGCCTGGCTTTCTTTCACCTTCCCGACCCTTCCTCCTGGAGAAAACGATGCATGACGACCACCCGTGGTTAACGCGGCATGCGAAGCTGGCTGACGACCCGATCATGATCGAATGGGCGGTTCGCCATTTCGACCTGTTGCCCAGGCAGTCCGCAGTGCGGGAGGCGCTGGCGCCGCTATGGTTTCCCGACGAGACGCTGGCGCACTGGATCGAGGGAACGGATGCCGACATCCTCGAGATGCTTTTCGCCATTCTGCCGGTTCGCCGTTTCGCCAGCTTTGCCCCGTTGATCGCGGCACGCTGGGAACGCTGGCCGGACCGGCTCGCCGAGGCCGCGACGCGGGTGTTGGCGGGAATCGCCCCCGAACTGGCTGCCGAGATCTTCCTTCGGCATCTGGAAAAGCTGCAGTTCACGCGCGCCGGCGCCATTCTGGCGCGCCTCGACCAACTGCCGCCCGCCGCCGCCATGGCTCTGGCAGACCGACTGATTCCGTTGGCCTGGGGCCGGGATCCCTGGCAGCGTTTGGCGCTGGGCGCCGACGCTTTCCGGATGGCCTTGACGCTTGATCGGGACGATGCCGTCGTGCGCCTGCTCGACACACTTCTCGCGGACGAGGGGCGTGCGCATGGCGTCGAAGCGGGGGTCCGTTGCGCCGCGCGTGCCTTCTTCGGTCACGACGGCTATGCGGATCTCTTCTTCGAACGCCGCGAGGGTCACGCGACGACCACCTTTCGCCAGCTCGCCTGCCTGTTCGAGAATGACGCGCCGATTGCCGGCATGGACGCGGTGCTGCTCGCCGAGGATCCCGTAGGCCCGGCGCTGGACTTGCTTGCTGCCTGTCATCAGCGCTCGCCGGCGTCGGATCGCGCCTGGAAGGCGATATCGCGGAGCAAGACCTACGCCGCGCCCGAACGGCAGGTCGCCCTGGCGGGGCTCGTTCTCGCCGCAGTGGCGGCCACCGGCGAGCGCGCGACGATCGACACCGATGGCATGGCGCTTGAGCAGGTCCTCAGCCTGCTGGCACTCGATGTCAGCAGCAACATCCACTACGCGCCACTCGTCGCCCGCCTGGCCGCCCTGCCGCGGACGCAAGCGGCGCCCGCGCTGGCGCAACAGTTGCTGGCCAACCGGGAAACCCGGGGCGGGGTTACCCTGGCGCAGGCCATGGGCGAGCTGGCCTGGCCGGAATCGATTCCGGCACTGATCGCTTGCCTCGGCGACGAGGATGGCGACTTCCTTTGCGAGGAGGCGCAACGGGCACTCGTCGCCATCGGCGAGGCGGCGCGTGACGCGCTGATCCGGCAATGGGAATCGCTCGACGAATCACAGCGGATCTACGGCTTGTCGGTGATCTCCGCCGTCGGTGGCGAGCCCGTCGTCGAGTTTGCCGTGGAGCACTACGGCGATCTGCTGGCGGACGACGTCGCGCGCTGGTGCCAGCTTGCCCTCGCCACGCCCGACCAGCGTCTGCTCGAGCGCCTGCGGCCGGAGCTGGAGTGCAAGCACGCGACGATCGATGCGTCCTTCTATCGTCTGTGCCGTCTGCTCGACGCGTCGTACCCGGAAGCGGAGCCGCTGCGCGCCCGGATCATGCGTCACCGCCAGGACGCGAAGCAACGAGCCGCCCTGCTCGACTTCGCCTTGCGTCCCCAGCCGCCCAGCAGCCTGTGCCTGGCCTTGCGCTGCCCGGCCTGCGGCGCGGCCAACGACTACGAGGTCAAGGGCGTCGTCATCGGTGATCTGGCGCGGAACGAGATGCTGCTTGCCGACGAACCTGCCTGTCTCGCCTGTGGCGAACTGCCCGAGTTCGACTTCGAACCGTCGGCGCGCGCCACGCTGCTGACGGCAGTGGCCAGTCTGTCGGCGGCGGACGGCGCGAGTGGGAGCAAGCCACGGAGCCTGATCATCGCCGATCGGGTGCACGCCGCGGATGGCAGCCGGCAGTCGATCCCGAGTGCCTGTGCGAGCCTGCAGGAGAAACTGCGGCGCAACCCGCAGGACTGGCGCTCGTGGCTTGAACTCGGCAAGCTCTGGCAACAGATCAACCGACCGCGGGCCGCCGTATCGTCACTGGAAAAGGCACTCGCTCTGAATCCGTTGGCGCTCGATGCCGTCATCCACCTGGCCGAGACGCTGGTCCGGGCCGGCAAAAAACTCGAAGCCCTGGATGTTCTGGAAGAAGCGCAGAAGAACAGCAGCCGCTGGCAGACCGGCGCCGCGCGGCCGCTCGAGAGACGCGGCGAATTCACCCGACTGCACAACGATCTCCGGCGGCAACTGCGGCCCGGCGACTCGTCGCCAGCACCGATTGCGGCTGCCGCTGCGGCGCCGGCGGCGTCGCCTGGGTCGCCCGTATCCCCGCAAAAAGTCGGCCGCAACGACGCTTGCCCCTGCGGTAGTGGCAAGAAATACAAGAAGTGCTGTGGAGCATGATTCGATACGGTCGGTCAGGAGGATCCGCGGGTTGAGCCGGTGCCCCGATGGCCCGAATGGCCCGAATGCGAATCGCAAAGTTGACGGCGATGCAGCGGACTTCATACCCTTCCGGGGCTCCGTCGGCTTTCCTCTCCGCTTGCATACGAAGGAAGTATCAAGGCCATGTCCAAGGAGCCAGCAGCAGAAGCCTACAAGGTGCAGGATTACCTGCAATGGGAAGGCGACTGGGAGCTGATTCACGGCCAACCGGTGCCCAGGGTTCCGTCACCCAGCTTCGATCATCAGCAGGTAAGCGCCGCCGTATTTCGGCAAATCGACGAGTTGCTCGACGAGTGCCCGCGCTGCCAGGCGGTGTTTGAGATCGATGTGGAATTTGCGCAGGACACCGTCGTCCGCCCCGATGTGCTGGTGATCTGCTACCAACCGGAAAGTGAGCGGCTGACCCGCGCCCCTGATCTGATTTTCGAAGTCCTCTCGCCCAAGACGACCCGCCGGGATGAAGTCGTCAAATTCGATCTCTACCGCACGGAAGGCGTGTCTCATTACGTGCTGGTCTACCCGGAAGCGAAAAAAGCCAAAGTGTGGCGGCTCGTAGAAGGGGAATTTGGCAAGGTAGGCGACTTCCACGACGAAACCCACAGTTTAGAACTGTCGAAATACGCCTTCGATTTCGGCCGCTTGTGGAAGCGCAAGGGCGGCCAAGCGTAAACGCCACGCCGGTTGCTCGTGATGGTCTCGCCTGACGCTCAAGCCGTACGGTCGGTGCGCCATCGGTCGCGATCCTGATTCCAAGACGTCGCCTAAATGGAGCCTGGCCCCTTATGTGTGGCCTGGCCCCTTATGTGTGGCCCTTATGTGCTTCGGAAGACCGGGAAAGAGCGACATTATGGAGCAGCCACCCCACTCGTCCGCCGGGCTTGGCGACGCCGCCGCCCCTGTTCTTTCTGGCGAGCTCATTCTGTGAGCCTATAGCGCCCTACACTGCGGCTCATGCCCCAACCCCATGAGC